>JABAOF010002281.1_pt5 | contig 55020 bp, 60 predicted proteins | sample 7062171 | NCBI WGS metagenome assembly JABAOF01 (sample SAMN14538628, study PRJNA623070) | marine sediment metagenome | biome: marine biome [ENVO:00000428]; feature: marine pelagic biome [ENVO:01000023]; material: deep marine sediment [ENVO:00002113] | place: India: Gulf of Khambhat ... | reverse complement strand
CGCTAACACTACACTCACAAGACCTTTGCTAAACACCTCGGGCCGCCTGGTTAGACTTTCTGATAGAGAAGCCCCACTTTGTGCAATACCAATACCAGCCCCAAAAGCAGCAAGTCCGACTCCAAGTGCTGCCGCAATAGCTATCAACCCTTGACCGAGAAAACCAACAGATTCGATGCGCATTAAGAGCATAAAGCTTGCGAGCAAACCATAAATGCCCAAAGCTTCAGCGAGGACAACGCCGACAAGTCCTTTACTAAAAGACTCGGGTGCGATTACGAGAGCCTTATTGAGAGCAGCACCTGTTTTTGATATGCCAATACCAGCGCCAAGGGCGGCAAGACCAATGGCAAGCCCTGCCGCAATTGCCACGAACCCTTGACCAATATTTGTGGCAGTCTCGACTCGCATGAGCAACATAAAACTGGTAAGCAGCCCATAGATTGCTAAAGCCTCAGCAAGGACAACGGAGACAAGGGCTTTGCTGAATGTTTGAGGGGCAGCCGCTGTACTTGTTGCCATGGCACTTCCTGCTTTCGCGATGCCAATACCAGCACCGATACAGGAAAGCCCGATTGCTAGACCTGCACCGAGTGCAACCAAACCTTGTGCTTCATTGGTGATAGCGCCAATGCGCATCAACAGCATGAAACTTGCAAGTAGACCGTATATGGCTAAAGCTTCAGCAAGGACAACAGTAATCATGCTTTTACTGAAAGATTCTGGTTTTTCGGCGACAGCACTAACCATAGCACTTCCGCTGAAGCCGATGCCGATTGCCGCGCCTGCGGCCCCTAACCCAGCGGCAAGGACGGCACCAAATGCGGTGTAGACTTGACCAATGTTAAGGAGAAGTACCTGGAGCATACTTGGTCACATGGATTATGTGGATGTTATGGTCCAATTTTTCGGTATGCGGAGAGGTTGGTATTCGTAGCCTGTTCCGGCATAGAATTTCAAGAAGGCTTCAACCCAATGGAGACGGAGAGTATGGATGAAGGAAAGCAGACCTTCCATCAGGAGGACAAAAACGGTGCCTAGAACAAGCAGAGCAAAGAAAGTGATCCAAAGGGTAATAGTACCCGTTCCGAGTTGGAAAATGACCGAGTTAATCTCGGCGGCAGTGATACCAGCCAAGAAGAGAAAGGTCTTAGCGAAACCAGCGTGAGCCATATTAAGAGCAAGTATTCGTGAATAGCTGATGGTATTGCTGATACTTTCGATGAGGTGCTCGAGGCCTTCCATAAAACCATCCATAAACCCGAAGAAGACCATCCCTCCTAAGAACATAATTATTGCAGGAAGAATGAGGAACAATACCATTTCCACAATTGGCCAGGCCATGAAGTTGATTCCAAATTGGAAGATCATATAGGCAAGACCCCAAAGGAAGAAGAGCCAAATGATAGGTCCGAAGATCGCGTGTTTCCAATCGCGGTGGCGGATTTTATTTAATGCGTCGAAACCAATAGCAATTGAGAGGTGGATGAAACCAATCATAATGCTGAGAACAAAAAGAATCCACGTTGGACTGGCTACATTTGCAGGAAGGTGTTCAGGCATTTCAAATGCACTGAACCAAATAGGTGAGGTATGTCCATGAGCAGGATCCAGAATCCATGCATTATAGGGGCTGTTGGAATCAAGGAACCAATTGACACCACCATCAAAATCGAAGAATTGGAAAAGACCTACAAGGGCGTTTTTCATAGCTTCGCCAAAAGGCGAGTACTTGAGCTGCTGGTACACATATACACCGTTGATTTGCAATCCTGTTATGTCAATACCCAAAAATTCACCATATAATACGCCGAAAAAGATTGATGCCAATGCAATAATCAGTATCATTCCAGAGCCTTGGATAAAGTAATTGACCATTTCTCCTGCGTCAACTTTACGGCGTTTAGCAATAAAACCAAGAAGTGCAAATAAGGAGAGTAGAATCCCGTGGCCGATATCACCGAACATTAGACCAAAAATTATCGGGAACCCAAGAGCCATAAACCAGACAGGATCGATTTCAAAATGACTCGGGAAGCCAAAGGCGTCAGTGAGGTTTTGGAATGACCGGAGCCATCTCGGATTAGTTTGTTTGGTGGGGGGTGAAACAGGTTCCTCAGCGGCAACAGCACCTTCAAGGGGACCAATTTCAGCGGGGTATTCTCCGTATGCGGGTTCGTCTATATGAGCTTGGATATTCAAAGCGATATTGATGCCTTTTAGTGCTTCAACCCTTTTGGTGAATTCCTTGATTTTTTTGGTTGGAATCCACCCATACATCACGTATGTTCGTTCGGTTTTCCCAAAGAAGGTCTTAGTTTCTTCGAGAGTGTGTTCGCGCGTGACGAGTTCTTCCCATCCTAGGAGGGCACCTCGTTTTTCTTCCGCGAGGGCTTCAATTTCCTTTTTTATTGCTTTTTTCGCCTTCTTATCCTCTCTGGCTTCTGCAGTTGCAAGTTTCTGAGAGAGGTCATTGAAATCATCTTCAATCGCTTTGAGATTCTTTTCGATTTTGTTAAAATACGCATCATCCGGAATAGAGGGAACTTCTAACGGATCTTTGACTTTTCCTCCGCGGTATACTTTCATTTCACCGATAAGAGTACTAATGCGTGTTAGAAGATTTGAAAGATAGTAAAAACGCTCAGAAGGTTCAACAGGATCCAAAACTTTGAGATGCTCCTTTTGGCTCTCTTTCACATCGGAGAAGTGAACGAGCTCAGTACTGGCCATGAAACGCAGACTTGAATCCATTTCTGTGTCTAGCACAACGGCTATAAGGTTACTCATTTTCGCTGGGAGCATCGGAGCCAATTTTAACACCATCAGAACGGATAGGTCGTTTTCAAAGTGAAGATAAACCAGTAACTGTGTAGGTATAAGGCTTACTCTAGTTTATGCTCTTGTCCTTGCTCACCCCACAACACTTATTCACAAACTTGAAGTCTACCTCGCTTGGTGAATACCCATGGGGAATTTATTTTGTTTCAAGTAGCCCCGCGGTGAAGCCATACTCCTACTCTTTTTTGGATCATTTCTTCTTCAATCCATATTTTGGAAAGAGATGGGAATTACTGAATCGCCTCGGAGGTCAGCAATGATGAAACCAAAATCCCGCCATCGTGAATCTGCTGATCTGCGGATTTATAACTCATTGACTAAGAAGAAGACCCGTTTTGTGCCTTTTGAACCTAAAAGGGTTCATATGTACACGTGCGGGTTAACTGTGAATTATTTAATGCATATTGGTCATGCACGAACCTATATTTTCTGGGATATCGTTGAGCGGTTCCTTGAGTATCTAGGATATGAAGTTAAACACGTATCCAATATAACGGATATCAGCGTTGATGATAATATCCTAAGCCGAGTACGCAGCAGTGGTGAACCATTTCAACAACTTACAACTCGACACACTATCGATTATTACCGAGACCGGCAGCGCTTAGGTATCCGTGAACCATTTACCTATGCAATAGCAACTCAACATATTCAAGAGATGATTGAGCTCGTCCAACGCTTACTTGAACGTGGATTTGCCTATGAAGCCGAAGATGGAATCTATTTTCGTATAGAAGCCTTTCAGCGCTATGGTCATTTATCGGGCCTGGACCCTCATACCCTTCGAGCGGGAGCCAGTGAACGGGTTGATAAAGACGAATATGCCAAAGAATATGTAAGCGACTTTGTGCTCTGGAAACAGGTAAAACCTGGTGAACCCTTTTGGCACAGCCCATGGGGACCTGGACGCCCTGGATGGCATCTTGAATGCAGTGCAATGTCCATGAAATATCTTGGTGAAACCATCGACATTTCTGGAGGTGGTGAGGATAACCTTTTTCCTCATCATGAAAATTCCATCGCTCAAAGTGAAGCTGCCACTGGTAACCCCTATGTGAGATATTGGATGCATGTTCGCCATCTCCAATTAGGTCGCGATAAAATGTCTAAATCTACAGGAAATTTTATCACTGTTCGTGATGTGGTCGAAGAATATGATGCCGCTAGTTTGCGATTGTTCTTGCTGAGCACACATTACCGTAAACCTATCACCTTTACAACAAACGCTATTCGCCGAACCTCTAATCAGCTAAATCGGCTGCGTCACATATTGAATCGTCTACAAGTCATCAGTGAAAACGCTGATGAAGTCGTTTACGATGAATCTGAGGTTCTTCTGTTGACCCAAGAAGCACGTACTCAATTTGAGAGTGCCATGTTAGATGATTTTAATTCGGGACGTGCAATCAACCACTTCTTTCAGTTTGTTAGTAAAATACAAACCCTTCTTGAAACCCAGAAATTACAGAGCCCAGAAACCGCTAAATCGGTGCTTCAGTTTTTCCACGATACCGGATCCATTCTTTTTGGAGATCTCTATAAGCATGAAATCCTGTTAACAACCGATCCGATGGTACGCTCTTTGATTGTTCTATTACTTAATGAACGAGCAAAACTACGCACCAAAAGGCAATATCACCAAGCAGATACCATTAGAACCGCTTTGCAAAGTTTGGGATTAGAAATTTCTGATACAAAGAAGGGAACCGTTTGGTGGACAAAATCAAAAGTAGAAAAAAATGAGTAGGGGTGCGCCTTCGCAATTGTGGGCGCTAAAAGTGAACTATGGAGTGGGTACTGGGAAGAGTGGTTGAAGTGCACCAAAGGCAGCTTGAGTGGCGAAGTCAATGAAGAGTCCAGGGAATAGTCCAAAGAGTATTATGAAAACCATTAGCACACCGACGACAAATTGTAACAACCTGGGGGGACGCTCAGCGGTTGCAGCTTCAGGACTAGGTTCGGAAAAGACCAAAATCTGGATCATGCGTAGATAAAAGACTACACTGAATGCACTCATCAGAACCATGATGATAGTCGCTAGATACGTGCTTGCAATGATCGACCCCCAGATGATGTAGAATTTACTGTAAAATCCTACAAGTGGAGGTACTCCTGCAAGTGAAAGTGCACCTATTGTGAAACAAAACATTACAAAAGGCATGCGACGTCCAATTCCACGGAGTTTATCAAAGTCTCGGGTTCCGATTTGATGCAAAAAGATTCCAGCGATTAAGAAGAGCATGCCTTTTGCCAGCATATGGCTAAAAATATGGGTCAAACTTCCGGTCACTGAATAGAGTAGGGCATACTCAATAGCGGTTTGTGTTGGGAGCCATAAAGCAAGGGGCATCATGGCTACACTGAACCCGAATAAAATGAAGCCGACGTTAACAATGGTAGAGTATGCGAGAAGCCGTTTTAAGTCCTTTTGAGTCAAAGCCATGAGGTTTCCGTATATCATGGTGAAGAGGGCGAACCAACTTAGTACTGCTCCGTAGTAGGTGAAACTATACGGATCATAGAAAAGCACAAGCAGCCGAATGATGGCATAAGCACCTGTCATAATGACAACACCACTTAACATGGCGCTGATGCCACTCGGAGCAGCAGGGTGCGCATCCGGAAGCCAGGTTGACAGAGGAGCAATTGCGGCTTTTACCCCAAACCCGATGACAAGACCCACAATTGTAAAGATGAGAATCCCATAGATTGCAGATGTTGCGGGTGGTGGACCAACAAGAATCGTGCTGATCACGAGAGCTATTTCATAGAGATTGATGGTCCCGGTTAATCCGTAAAGAACAGACATGGTGAACAATATCAACGTTGAACCGATTGCACTGAGTAAAAGATATTTGATGCCCGCTTCGAGGGGCTCAGCTTCATCTCTTCGGAAGGCAACAAGCACGTAGCTGCTGATGGACATGGTTTCCCAGAGGATGAATAGAGTGAAGAAGTCGCCAGCAGCTACAACACCGATCATTCCACCCACCAATGAGAGTAATAAAGCGTAATAGAGTGGGAGGCGCGTATCATGTTCCATGTACTTGATGGAGTATAGGGCAACGAACAATGCAAGAGTGAGGAAAATGACTGAGATGTATACAGATAGAATGTCAATACGGAAAAAGGTGGCACCAGTTGCAGCGCTATATGCGCCTGGTGGCCAATACCATATTTCAATAGGAATCCACCCATTGTGGAAGAGTTCCCAATAGAGACCATAGGTTGAGCCCCACGGTGTTACTATTTGGAAAGGAAATATTACGAAGAGTAAGCTAACGATGAAGAAGAGAGCGGCTAGGGCGCCTAGTAATGTTTTATGTCGATCTTGCCAGAATTTGCCAATGAGCGCAATGATTAGTGCTCCAACGAAAGGTAGCCAAAGGGGTGTTAGTTGAATCCATTCTATGGGTCCAATTGCCATCTTTTTTCAGCCTCCATTATGGGGGAACAAGGGGTAATCCTGGGGGGAACCAAGGGAATTGTTGCGTTAGCGCTACAAAGATCGGGTTCACGACTATCATGGGCCAAAGACCAATGATGACGATAAGTGCCGTCAATAGAATCATAGGGAGTCGCATACTCCATGGACTATCGGTGATGTTTTCTAGGTCAGCAGGAGTCTCACCAAAGAAAACACGTTTCACAAACCATAAGATGTAGGCAGCAGTCAGAGCAGATGCAGCTACTGCAAAAATTACAAGCCAAATCGTGTAGGCAAATGCGGCTCCAGCAAAGATGAAGAATTCTGAGAAGAATCCGGCCAATGGTGGAGTTCCTGCAATACTTAATCCAGCAATTAGCGCAATTGTGGCGGTCCAAGGCATCTTCTTGGCTAGACCGCGCATCGCATTGATGTCTCGACCGCGTTGATGACCAACTTGGACGATAAGAATGCCAGCGACCATGAACAAGAGGCCTTTGCCAAGTGCGTGAGTAAAAATGTGAAAGCTAGCACCTGCTACACCAAGTAAAACAGCAGTTCCTAAACCGAAGAAGATGTAGCCCATCTGGGAGATGGATGAGTAAGCAAAGAGACGTTTAGTGTCTTTTTGAGCAAGTGCCATGATCCCACCATAGAACATGGTGATGATTCCGAAGATCATTATGATCAATACAAAGGCTCCAAATGCAGGGAGCATGTAACCCATTAAAATCCGCACAATCGCGTAAGCAGCAGTAGCAATCATGACACCGGATAAAATTGCACTTATGGGGGTGGGTGCTTCAGCGTGGGCGTCGGGTAACCATGAGTGGATAGGAAAGACCGCCATTTTCACAGCAAAGCCTATCGTTAAGAGGATAACCAGAATCTTGGTAATTTCAAAGAAGGGAGCGGTAAATGTTGAAGGGATTCCACCGGGCCAAATCCAACTTAGGTCGATATAGGGTGTTATTCCAACTCCTGAGAAGTCATATAGGTTGAGTGTTGCAACGCCTCCATAGGCGGAGAGTGCATACATTCCAGCGATACCAACGATGATAAGTACAGCACCGACATGAGTGTAGATGAAATACTTTAGGGCGATGTTAGTTGATTGGGGTTTAGTTCCCCATTCAGCGATGAGGAAGTAGCTGGGGATGAGCATTAGCTCCCAGAGGATGTAGAACTGGAAGAGGTTGGTGGCAATTACTACACCGAAAATTCCTGCATTGTACAATAGTAGTAAAGCATAGTACTTCCCATGACCATGTTCTTTCTGCATATACACTATCGAATAGACAGTGGCAGCCAAAGTAAGAATGATAACAATTCCTGCAACCGTAACACTTAGTCCGTCAAGAACCCAACCAAAGAGGAAAGGTCCCCAGATGAACGGTTCGGCATAGACGCCATTTAATACTACTTCCCACCAAGCCAAACCATAGGTGATCAGACAAGCAAGCATAATTAGGACAGCGAATATGCCGGAGTAGCGTCCGCTACGCCGTCCAACTAAGTAAGCAATAAGTGATCCAAAGATCATGAGCAACATGGTGATTGTGAGCCAGGGTAAAAGCGCCATCTTGTATCACCTCAAGGTAGGAAGGGAATGGGTATGAGTAGCACGCCTCCTATGAACTGAAACAGCAACAGAAGAATTAGGAGGACAAGAGCCCCGATGAGCAGTAGAATCATGTTCCAACTGTGGACACCGGTTTGAATTCGACGCCACCAACGGCTCAAACCAACTGAGCCATTAGCGATTGCATAATTGGCACCGTCAATGCCTTTCATTTCAATTTTATTGTACATTCCACGGGCGAATGCAATGCCCCCATCGACGAAGATTTTGTACATGAGTGCATTCCAGTACCAGCGATGATCTAAGAATTTGTAGAGACCACCAAGGACACCACGTCCCACGAACTCTGGACTCCAACTTCGTCGGATGTAGAACATATATCCGAGAAGCCCACCAACTAGTACGATAAGAAGTGAGAGGTAAAAGGTTGGTGACACAACTAAAGCTTGGAACATGTGGAGGTATTCCTCGAGTATGGTTCCAAGATGAGGAGTATGGGGAATTAGCGGATATTGAGTGCCCCAAAAAGTATAGAAGTATTGGCGGAAGAAGGGCTCAAGGAACCCCACAATAATTGTCGCAACAGCGAGAATTGCTAGGGGAATCCACATAACACCGGGGGGATCGTGTGCCGGATGACCTTCCGCTTCAAGGGTTTGAATATTTTTGCTTGGTTCACCATAGAATGTGAGACCAAACATCCTAAAGGCATAAAAGATTGTCATCACGGCCGTGATGGAACCAAAGAAGAGGAATATCCAGCCCCAGATACTACCCAACAGCCCAAGCTCATATGCTGACGTGAGGATTATTTCTTTACTCCAAAAAGCACCAATGAATGGAAATCCACTCAAAGAGAGAACACCGATCAGCATCACAAGCCAAGTAATTGGCATCAGTTTTCGGAGACCACCCATATCAGTCATGTATTTGCTATTAACAGCATGAAGCACTGCGCCTGCAGAAAGAAAGAGCAGGGCTTTGAAGACAGCATGAGCAGCTAAATGGAAGACCCCTGCAGTATACCCAAGGACACCGTCAGCGGTGAAAGCAAAGATACCGAGTGCCATGAACATGTAACCTAACTGGCTAATGGTACTGAAAGCGAGGACCTTTTTCAGTTCCTTGGATGTGAGAGCCATCGTGGCTGCCATGAACGCTGTGAACATTCCAATAATGGCCACGATGAGGAAGAAGTTATTTAGCACAATTGCCGCAATTGTTCCAGCAGATGCAAAGAATGCTGAAACCAGTATGGGAGACATTCGGGCAATCAGATAAACTCCGGCTTTTACCATAGCTGCGGCATGAATAAGAGCGGACACAGTAGTTGGACCAGCCATGGCTTCAGGGAGCCAGAACTGTAGGGGGAATTGGGCACTTTTGCCTATTGGGCCGAGAAAGAAGAACAAAAATACTCCAAATAGAAGCATTCCGTCTAGAATCACAGCCAGGTTGAATAGCCACGTAAAATCATAGAGTAGCACTTGATAGCTAAGTGTAGGATTACCTGCTGATACAGTAAAGAAGAAAATGAAAACAATAGCAATGAGCAACCCAATATCACCGATGCGGGTTACGATGAAGGCTTTCATCCCGCTGTGGGAGTTGAGTTGGCCTTCTGTGACGTCACCAAGCTGTTGGTCGTAGACCATGTTCGTTCGATTGTACCAGAATCCGATCAATGCATATGAACAGAGCCCAACAATTTCCCAGCCAATGAAAGTGACAAAGAGGGTATTTGCCATCACTAATAGTGTCATGCCACCAATGAACAATTGCATTAAGAACCAGTATCGTGTGAGCGCTGCATCACCTTTCATATAGCCAAGACTATACACAAGAATGAGGAAGCCAATCCCCGTGGCGATACAAGCCATGAATACGGATAAAGGATCTACGAGCATACCAAATTGAACAGTACCTACAATTGGAATTGTAATCCAATCATATGAGGTTTCGAACCATAATAGCCATGGGTCCGAAACTGTACCGCCAATCCAAGCAGCTCCTGACCAGATGTAGGGAAGCATGGACAACGCCATAATCATACCTAGGAGACCAAAGAGTATGGCTCCATAGTCACGAAGTTTTGGATGGATTTTTGCAAAGATTGGGGTCAGGAGAGCCCCAATGATTGGGAACAACCAGGAAAGCCAAGCAGCGTAAGGTAGCATTTTTCTGTTTCACCCCAGGTTAATGGCGTAGTTTGTTGAGTTTTCGGATATCGAGGGTTCCGAATTTGTTGTAAGCGCGAATAAAGAACGCCAAGGCAATTGCGATTACACCACCACCAATACAAATACTGACGATGACAATCGCTTGAGCCATTAAATCAATATAGAATCCCGACCAAGCCGTTGCGAAGGTTATGAAGTTTAAATGGGCTCCGTCGAGTAATAACTCCAATGCGATGAGGAATTTGATCATGTTCCGCTTTGTTGCCATACCATAGATTCCAACGGCATATAGAAAGACGGCTAAGATGAGAAACGTGGCAAGCGGGATACCTAAGATATCAAGATACGACATTTTGCCTTACTCCTTCTCCTCTTTATCAGAGGATTCTTTGGTCACTTCATAGAAGAAAGCGGAACTGGCCAAAGCTGCCGCAAACAAAAACACGCCTAATAAGACCATATCGATACCACGATAATGCCACAAAATTTCACTCAAAGCCTGAATCATGGCATATACATTATCAGGTGACGACAAAAACCGCGTCGCCCAAGCTGTGGGATCAATAACCACACTGGGATCCAAGTAGAGCCCAGCAGCCATTGCAATCACCCATGCCGTAATAATGCCAAATATTAGGGTAAGAGTGCAGCCAATGATTTTGATTCTCATCAGACGTCCTCCTCTTCAATTTCACCCGTACCACGACGCGTCGTTAATGAAATTCCTGAAATAACAATCACAGTTACAGCTCCGGCATAGATTGCGAGTTGGAAAAAGGCAACCCAGATAGCAAAGAGCACCAGATAAAGCAGGGCAAGGGTGACAGCGGAGCCGGCAAGGTAAAGGGCTGCATGTAGTAGATCTTTATCTTCAATTGCCAGAACGGCAAAAATCGCAGTCATTATAATGAGAATGTAAACAGCATACATACTCAAATGCAGTCCTGTAACGAAATAATCAAGTGCAAAAAGCAGAAGAATAACGGTGCTTAGAAATATAAGGCCTAAAAGACCAATTCCCACTTTACGTGATAACGACATCGTTAGTCACCGGTAACTTTGTTACATAGACCCGCTTTTTGCAAGGTTCTGCATAAAAGTGTGACTGGTGTTTGAACTTTTTGGGGCTATCCCCCTTCGCCTTCTTTTTTTGCTAATTTAATGAAAATGATTATACGAGAGGAACCTCCCATACCAACAGAAGCCTGTTTCATGGAGGATTGCTTACGGTTTCATTACCCCCCACTATTTCTGTATTTGGATACAAAGACTCAGGAAAAACCACTGTAACTACTCGGATAATTAGACACCTCGTTGGGCAAAGCCTTCGTGTGCTAAGTGCGAAACATGTGGGAGAACCTACGTTTTCATTGGATTCAACAGGAACCGACTCGCAGCGACACCTAGAAGCAGGGGCAAAGGCAACGTTTCTTCATAGCGAAGGCTCAACTGCACTTCTTCTTCAACAACCCATCGCTAATCTCAAGGAATTACTGGGTTATGGAATCACAGCTATTCCTGCTGATGTTATTGTACTAGAAGGATTTCGTTTTTGGACCCAAAAAAATCCACACATTGCGAAAATTATCTGCATCCGTACAATAAGCGAGATAGCTGAATTTCAGGCCGCAACCACCAACCCCATCCTTGGGCAATGCACTCTTCATCCTGATATTTCATCTGTGATTCGAATCCCTGATGAATTTCCCTTCCTTTTGGAAGCGATTGATAAATGGCTTCTCACAGCACCATCTATTCCCATTGGTGAAGATAAATGACTCCTGATGAAAGAAAAACTACACTCATTATATTTGATCGTGAAATTGGAATCAACGAGTACGTTGACAAACTCCTACAAACGGTGGTCCTTGCAGTTGTATCCACCCTTCGAGCACCAAAGCCAAAAGGAACAGAGAAAGTTAGAATCGAAATCAGTGATTAACAAACAATTGGAAAATTAGCACAAGAATATGTTCCATCTTATCCAACACCTTAAAGCTATCCAGCTTGAATAGCAAATGCACATTTACGCAGTGTTAGAATCTGAAAGAAAAAGTTCCTTCAGGAACAAGCCTTTTATACAAAGCCAAACCCTTGAACAGCTAACAAGCCAAAAACCCATGGTGAACGCAGAAAATGCAAGTTGATTATTTCAGCTGGCAAAACAACATTGGTAATGTTGGCTGGTTTCTCGCTGCCTTCGGCGTCGTTCTTCTAATCATTCTTCTCATGTACTGGGTCGGCAAGCGCATTGCACCCAACAACCCCACAAAGGAAAAGACAACAACCTATGCTTGTGGCGAAGACCTCCCACCATCAAAAGCACAATTTCACACCCATCTAATCCGATACGCTGTTTATTTCACTATCTTTGATATCGTTGCATTTATCCTTGCAACATCGTTGGGTGTCCTTGGATGGGTGCCAATCATCTTCTTAGCTGTCGCATTCTTCGCGATCATTATTCTGCGAAAATAAATGAAAGAAGTGAAACACAATGGGTATTGTTGATAAAATCGTAACATGGGCACGCATCAAATCCCCCTGGGTCCTTCACTTGAACAGTGGCGGATGTAACGGTTGTGACATTGAGGTTCTTGATGCACTTACACCCCGATATGACTTGGAAAGGTTTGGGGTCTTGCTGAAAGGCAGTCCACGCCATGCTGATGTACTTTTGTGTAGTGGTCCAATCACAAAACAAACCGCGAAACGATTCTTAAGGATTTACAATCAAACCCCGGATCCGAAGTTTGTCGTTGGTATTGGTGCATGCACAATGTCAGGAGGCGTGTTCCGAGAATGCTATAATGTCACAGGTGGTCTAGATGGCGTTGTTCCCGTGGATGCATGGATTCCTGGATGCCCACCTAAGCCAGAGGCAATTATCTATGGCGTGGCCGCCTTGCTCGGTAAACTAGCAGGTAAATGAGACTTTCAAAGAATTCTTGGAGGAAACAAGGTATGGCGAAAGAAGAAAAACCCCCGAAAAAGCCGACGAAAAAAGAAGCGGGAATGATGGCTGAGATTGAAAAAGCCATGGGCAACGATTTCATTTCTTCAGAATTTTTACGGCCCCATAGTATCTATGTTACCGTTAAAGCCGAAGCAGTCCGCAAAACAGTAGAATGGATGAAACAAGAATGGGGTTTAACCCATCTTTCTTCGATTACTGGCATGGATTTACGGGGGGAACTAGCCGTCATTTATCACTTCGAAGTAAAAGCCGTATCAGTGAGTTTGCATATTCAGGTTCCCACTTCGCATCCAGATGTGGATTCTATCACTCCATTAATTCCCGGCGCAACGTTGTATGAACGCGAGGTCCACGACCTTTTAGGCATAAAATTCAAAGGGCACCCGAACCTTGAACGGTTAATCTTGCCTGAAGATTGGCCCAAGGATGTCTATCCGCTCCGTAAGGATTGGGAATCTCCAAGGCTTGACAAACCAAAGGAGTAACTGGAAACCAACATCCAGCAATTTTCTTGAGACAATAGCTGATAGTGAAGGAACTGTTGTGTGGCATTCAACACCCAGTTCAGTTATTTGGGTTTAGTTCCCAATTTTGTAATCTTGCCCACAGTTCCGTCGTTAAAGTGCGGAGAACGATGCAACGTGTCGCCATATTTTTCCAGTTCTCGAGCTTCATCCGCAAGGATTGCAGCTATTCGCATCATTTCATGTGCACTCGCAACCGTAGGAATGTATTTCTCATGTTCTTTTTGCCTAAAGCAGCCCTTGATATTAATAGGAGCCACGGCAGTAGCTATTTCATAAGCAGCCATGGCCTTAGCTTTAGCGTAGGGATTTGTAAACTTCCCAGCATTGACCGCGCGAGTGGCATTGATAACAAGGGTTGGAAGTTTAGGGGTTTTTCCAGCCATAATACTTGCAATGACTTCATCTAATGCAAGCTGTACACAACGAAGCGCACCGGTTGCAGCTAAAACTCGAATAACATCTGCGTTAAAGAGGGCCATCTCAGTGGGATCTAAAAACTCACGTCGTGCCCCGATCATGGAATCTGCAGGGAGTAGAATATATCCAAAACCAGCTTCGCTTAAAACTTCTCGTTGATCTTTAGGCAAAAGATCAGATAACAGGATAACAGGGATGCCTGCTTCCTTTATGAGTTCTCTGGCAATTGTAGGACCTTTGAGCGCTGCATTCGGACTAGGAATGAGTACAAAGTGAGGTTTTTGTTCAATAAGCAGTTTTGCGCTGCGTTCTGCTGCTTCAATACCCATTTTAGCCCCCGAGCCAATCAGAACTACATCGAAATTTTCTCGTTCGGCCCGTTCATCAAATAGAAATTCAAGCAAGGGGGATGTTCCGATATTACCCAGTTTTAAGACACCAAGGAGAAAAGGTGTGGAACTCAAAGCATGACCACCATCCATTTTATTTCCATAAGAGGACTAGCAGCTTCTGGCGTGGTTTACTGAGAAAAGTGTTTACCTTCTTAGGCGTTTGTCAAAAATAATGTGCCAATATGGCTAAGAACTGATTTTAGGTGCAGCGATTTTGCGTAGCTTGTCAAGCCCTTCTTCAGCTAGTTCTTCATGCAGAAAAAGTCCTGCATTAATCATTTCTTCAACTACGGCTTGACCTTGTTCACTTCGGACCAACACTGTAGACCATTTACCAGGTGTTCCGGCTCCTCCCACGGAGATATCAGCAAATTCAGAGGCAAAGTCTTTACACCCATGACAACCAGGGTCAATCCAGTCTTGAGCCTCGCTCAGGGGGATTTTCAGCGATTCCTTAGCTCCGCGTGGATAGACGAGTAGTTTGCCTTTGATATCAAGTTTTCTAAGATTCTCTAATGGGACGCCGAAGTCTTGTACAATTTTGTCTTCCATGAGTTCTTTGAATTTGAAAGTCTCACTACAAAAGAGTCCAATAGTCATAACAACTGATCGATCAATTTTTTTAAGGGGTGCTAGCCGCATCCGTTGGATAGCCTGGATATGGCACGGTGTACCAACAACTGCTATTTGTTTTAGCTTCCGTTCCTTCAAAGCTTCCTTTAATGCAATAAGATTCGGTGAACGTGTATAGCGCGACTTAGCTGCAGACACAATTTCCTTAATAGTAGTTGCAACTAGGGGTTTGGGTCTCCAAGGCGCTTTTGGGTCAATACCAGAAACAACCGCCCCTTCAATAACACCACCTTCAAGCAAATGAAGCAGAATTGCTGTTACAACCCCACCATCTTGTGCTCGTTTACGAATTGCTTCATCGGCATTACGAAGCGCATACGCTTGACGATAAACTCCTAGCGCTGGATCACGGTAGGCTTCTCCAAATACTATTGGATAAATTGGTGCATAATCGTCAATCATTCGAGGACATGATTTCCAACAAAACTCGCATTTGTTACAGTCTTTAACGAGCCCAGGACGAAGAGCGTGAAGTTCAATTGCTCCAATAGGGCATGCGGCTTCACACCCTCCACAACTACAGCATTTACTAGCATCAATGACATTGGTTTCTAAGTGCTCGAATCCAAGCTTTTCTTTGCTCAATAGTCTCACCATAAATTATTGATATATTTTCAGGAAAAAGATGGGGTTTTCCTACTTAAACCTGCCAGACTAACCTAGTATCCAGGAAAAATGATTTGGAGCTAGTCGAGCTTGACGATTTTGGAGTCAACATGGACCGTACAGGCAAGAGAGCGTGAAATATGACAGTATTTCTTAGTCAAGGTTACGGCGCGTTCAACTTTAGAAAGCTTCGCATCCTTTGGTATCATAATATGCATTGAAATATAGATATCGGAAAAAACTAGCCACCCACGGTATGTTTTTGTAGTATTCCCCGACCCGAAACCTGATGGGCTCTGATTGGTTGTTTTATCTGCTTCATGATACTCGCAAAAGTAGTAATGAAGCAACCCGTTATCGCTGACATGAAAAGGTCATGTGGAGAATAACTCTCAGGTTTTCCATCCCATTGGACTGGGGCGGTCAAAGGTAGATCGGGTTTATCTTCAATAGCAATCGTGCCTTCTTTGCCTCCAGTCCAAGTAACTCTCACATTAAATTCATGAATTTTTTTAGGCTTGTCGCTCATCGATGATACACACATTGGTAAAATTTAATTTGAACTTTTAGCTGTTCGGAAAAGTCGAATCCTTTGAGAAGGATGCAACTGCGAAAGAAGTATTAGGCATCTTATATGAATGTTTACAACTGACTCGAAACCAAATTTGGAGGAACCCTTCATGGCAGGAAGCGTTGTTAATATGGACCCCTTAGAATTACAGAAAGGATTTCGTGACCCCCAACTTGCCCAAAAAGCAGCACAAAAAATCAAAGAATTAGCCAAGAAAAAAGACTTCAAATTCATGCACATTTGCGGCACACATGAATACACCATCACCCATTCGGGACTCCGAGAGCTATTACCTGAGAATGTGGAATTGATTGCAGGTCCCGGATGTCCAGTATGTATCTGTCCTCCAGAAGACGTGGCGTTAGCAATCGCTGTGGCAAATGAACCTAATGCATTGCTAACAACTTTCGGCGACATGATGCGAGTACCCGCAGGTGATCTTGGATCATTGAATGAGGCGCGGAGTAGAGGAGCAAATATACAAGTCGTCTATAGTATAATGGACGCAATCATTGCTGCCAAAGAACACCCTTCAAAAGAAGTGGTCCATTTCGCGATTGGATTTGAAACAACTATACCTCCAACAGCAGCAGAAATTATGGGAGATCCCCCAGAAAACTTTAGCTTGTTGATAAGTCACCGACTAATTCCACCCGCAGAAGAATTTCTACTTGAACAAGGAGAATTAGGTTTACACGGCTTTCTTCTCCCCGGCCATGTTTCCGTTATCCTTGGTGTTCAAGGATATGAGCATATATCCAAACAATGGAAAGTCCCACAAGTCATTGCTGGGTTTGAACCACTCGATGTACTTTTAGGAATTGTAATGTTGCTTCAACAGGTAAAAGATGGACGAGCAGAAGTTGAAAACGAATATACTCGTGCTGTAACCTATGAGGGGAATATTCGAGCTCGAGAAATGATTGACCAGGTCTTTATTCCAGTGGATTCCCAGTGGAGAGGAATTGGAATCATTCCAGAATCAGGTCTTGCATTACGTGAAGAGTTTAAGTCCTTTGATGTACGTACTCGTTTTGAGATTGAGCTGGAACCGCAGAAACTTGAGATGCCGCCAGGTTGTAGGTGTGGTGAAGTCATTCGTGGAATCATTCGCCCAGAAGAATGTCCATTATTTGGAAGCAAATGTACTCCCGAAAATCCAGTTGGACCATGTATGGTGTCTATGGAGGGGACTTGCAGTGTGGTTTATGGAGCTCAGATGATGCCTTAATCTTACCCTGTTTCTCGTCGAGTAATTTTTTATGGAATCCCGAACTTTGAATCCATAGTTGCGCTAATGCTTCGACTTCAGCAACTTTTTCTCGGAGATAACGGTCACTTACGATCACATTTTGAATATTAGGTATCCCTTGATCTTTCCAAAAGGTTTCAAGGATTCTGGGGGTTAGCCTTAGGGAAGGATGAGGATTATCACTATCAAATATTAACCGAGATAGTTGAGCAGCAAGCAGCTTCGAGTCAGTGTATAGAATTCGACCCCGAATCCAAAGTTTACATTCTACTCGCCCCGGACAAGGACCACGAGCATTTGGACAAAAGACCACAACAATTCACCTAGGCGTATTCGACGCAGGATTTTGGTTTGAATAAACCTTTTGGTTTAACAGCGGAATTCAGGCTAGCCAACAGGCCAATAGATGTCCTCGGAGGCTGTTGTGGCTTCAGCTAAGTCCCGCATTAGAGTCATGAGAGTGAAAATATTGTAGTCGATACCCTCCCCTAGTGTTACAAACCGTTGAGCTTCATTTTTGAAAGCAGTTTCTGGTAACCATTCGGAGGGCCAATTGGGAACAGTTTCAAGTTGTATAATGGTTTGCTTCAACCCGTCTGCATAGGTTACAATAAGGGGAACAGTTGGAAGGCGAAGAAGATAGCTTTCAGGTCGAAGAATATCATCAATACCACTCCGAACAACTTGAAGAGGAGGAAAGAATCGTTTCCCAACCTCTCTTTCAATAGGAAAGGGAATCAATTGTTCAAGAGTGGATACCTCGCGAGGGCTCACCGAACGCGTTTCTAATGATTCGCGCAGAAGAACTGAAGCGGTAATGAGATCATTAGGCTTTGTTATATTAGCAGGAAGAGTGGGGGCTGGTCCTCGATGTATATTTAATGCGCCTTCGGGATTGAAGCCTTCAGGGGTGATGCCTGGATGATTGGGGTTTAAAGTCAACCATAATGCAAAAGGAAAGAGCGGGAGCTGGTCTATGAAAATGGTGATTTTTAGTTTATTTGAGAACGGTCGAGTTAAGTAAATTTTCTGGAAAAGGTCCTTTGAGGAGAGAGGTACCACAAGAGTATACCCACCGAAATCAATGAGTTCAGGGGTTTTTCCCCGCATTTCAAGATCGACCGCAGTTTCTGAGTGGGTCCTAACACGTTCAAAGGCATTGGGCATGAGTAAAAGAACAGGCTTTCCCTTAATGTATGGTTTGAGTTGGTCAAGGAGTGATGATATGAGTTGATTGTGTTGATCGGTTGCACCACGGTCTAAGAGAGTGAATAATTCAGACTCCTGTTTGCGTAAAGTTTCCATGGTCCTATCCTACTTAGAGTCGCAAAATTATTTATTCATTTAAATTAGCGAGTCCAACTTTTTTAAGGGCAGCGGCTGAGGGTCGACCGGTTTTTTGATCCCAATCCCGATGGATGTAATAGTCTTTGAGTTGTTTCTCAAGATTAGGTACCATTCCCTGAGTCGGACCTTCGAGTGGGCGTAGGAGATGTGGTGAAAGTGTGTCATCTTTTATTGTCAACCCCATTTTCAGGTTAATGAGGCGTTTTAATGTAATGATTCGTTCTCCAATATGCATTAGTTGTTTAGCAGAGGTTGTTATACCGGTTACTAGAGTGTACATCTTGGCAATCTCTTCAGGCGTATAAGTTGCAAAGATGCACATAATTAGCGAGTTGGTTACCATTCGCCAGTTCTGAGTTATTGCTACCAGCGCTCCCATTCCTTCATCGGTTTGTGGATCATCAGCATCAATTCCTAATTCTGGGATTACTTGCCCACTTAGGACCCAATAAATATCCGCGTCCAAATGGGAGCCTCCTCTTGGGCTGGTTGCATACATGGCTGCATTTCCAAAGTGAGCCCGTACGCCCCAACATGCATTTTCAAGCCCTTTGACATGCACTGCATATTCTGCGGCATCATAGCGATCACCTAACATGCGTGTTCCCTCAGCGAGAATGTCACCAAAGCCCTCTCGCACAGCAATCTGTTTTATTAATGCAATTTGTGAATCGGCATCACCCCATTCTAGTTTCATTCCCACCTCCTCAGGTGTTAGTTTTCCCTGTTCCATGAGATAAACAGCAAATCCAATTGTGGTTCCACAGCTGATTGTATCTAATCCAAAATCATCACAAAGATGAGCTGCGTAAGCCAACGCTTCAAGGTTATCATTTAGAATCATTGATCCTAATGCTGCGAGGGTTTCGTATTCTGGACCACTTGTTCTTGGTAGATTATATTTTCCGCCGGGTATTTCTATGACACGACCACACCTAACAGGGCATCGATAGCAGCCGCTTTGACCAACCAGTATTCTTTCAAACATTGTCGATCCACTGATATTGTCATGGGTTGGAAAATCGCTGCTGGACCAATACTTAATGGGTAGCGAACCTATTTCGTAACTGGCTCCAAAGAAGGCTGCAGTTCCCATTTCTTTATACGTTACAATTTGGAAATCTTCCATCATCACCTTTGTCGCAGTTTGAACAAGTTCGATAAGCGCATCAGGGTTTGCTACAGGAATGGGAGTCTCTCCGATTGTAATAATGGCTTTGAGATTTTTGCTTCCCATAACCGCTCCAAGACCCATTCGTCCAGCTGCACGTCCTCCTTCAGTCATTATACTTGCAAATTTCACTAAATTTTCTCCAGCAGGACCAATCGTCAAAGACGCCATTCGTTTATCATTGTAATCGCGATGAAGTTGTTTTTGCGTTTTAGTGACAGAATTACTCCATAATCCATCCGCTTCTTTGATAGCAGCGTGACCATCTAGAATCGTGAGTACAGTGGGGTGTTCCGATCGGCCATGGATAAAAACACCATCATAACCTGATTGGCGAAGCCGAGCACCAATATTTCCACCAATATTACATTCACCCCAAAAGTGGGTCAAGGGTGATTTTGCACAAATACTCAAACGCCCACACATAGGCACACTTGTACCTGTTAAAGGTCCAGCTAAAAATAATAATGAATTATCTGGACCGAGCGGATCAAGAGTCTGAGAAAGAGGGGAAAATAGCATCCGAGCAGCTAAACCTGCCCCACCAATGTATTGTTTCGCCCATCCAAAGGGAGTTGGAGAATCTTTGAGTTTACCCTTGGTTAGGTCAACATGAAGGATTTTACCTGTAAAACCATATTCAGATTTTCGTGTCATGAGATTTCACCATATCCAGAATGATTGACAGCTACAGAACTGGATTTAGAAGTCAATGGATTTTCCTTCAAAGAGATATTTCCAGAACTGTTCAATGTCCTGATTTGTGGGTTCGCGACAATTGAAAATATTCACAGCTGATTCTTGGGTGAACCGGACCAAATCATCGTAGTTCTTCTCAAATTCATCATTAGTTATGCCATAAGCCTTCAGGCTCCGTGGAATCTCTAGTTCGTCCATCAACTTCCAAATGGTGTCACGAAGCTTCAAAGTCGCATCTTTATCATTATCGTTTGGATTTGCAATCCCGATTGCCCGAGAAAAATCACCATATAAATCAGCACTGGTTTTCATAGCGAATTCAATGGAGTAAGGGAGAACCATGCCAACTGTTATTCCATGAGGGATTTTGAATACGGCCCCCATTGCATGTCCAAACGAATGTGTTATTCCCAAGAATGAATTACTCCAAGCCATTCCACTGATCGTTGCAGCATTATGCAACTTCTCTCGTGCCTTAAAATCATCAGGGTTTTCATAGACTTTTGGAAGATAGGCTAAAATCATGCGAGTTGCATGAATACATAACCCGTTGCTGAAATCGTTTCGCCATTGAACTGTATAACCATCAATCGCCTGAGCCAATGCATCCATACCCGAAGAAGCCGTTACCTTCGGTGGCAATGACTTGGTAAGCGAAGGGTCCACGATAGAAATATAGGGCATTAATTCAGGATGCGTTAGTTCCATCTTATTCCTGTCTTTTGTATCTGTGATTACAGCAGCCCATGTAGCATCAGAACCAGTTCCAGATGTCGTTGGAATAGCAATGAGTGTAGTTTTGGAAATCGAGATCGGGGTGAGCGGCGTAATGTCAATAATTGGGTGATCGGGGTATTCATTTAGAATTCGAGAAACTTTTGCGACATCAAGAACAGATCCTCCTCCTAATCCGATGACCAAATCCGGATTGAACGCGCGGAGCTGTTTAGCACAAGCCTGCACGATATCATCTGGTGGCTCAGAAATAACACCATCAAAAAAGGCAACTTCTTTTCCACTTGCCTTCAACTTTTCCAAAACTATATCCAAAAACCCTAATTTTGCAATCGTTTTATCCGTGACCACGAATGCTCGATGCCCCTTAATTTCCTTAAGATGATTGAGCGCATCTTCACCAAACACAATGAGTCTCGGAGCGCGAAAATACCACATGTGTATCTGACCTCAACTTGTTTATGATGAGGAACTCCCTATGAATTCTACAAGAATTCATTTCCACTGTTGTGTTCCAGTAAAAAAGTGGATAGGATGAAGGATAGATTTGAACATCTCACTGCTTCAAAGAGCTAGAATTCCGTTTTTATCATTTGAGCGGTTCGAACAAGTTCTTTTGCAGCACGTGTCGCTCGCATGACTTTTGCTCGATCACCGGTTAGTTTCATCTTTCGGGTAAGTAACGCTTTGATTGGATCTAGGCGACCTTCAATGATCTCTTTCCAGTTTGCATACTCGCCTTCGTAGATGAAAGCTGTTTCTTTTGCATCACGATTGGGTAACATGACATGACTGCGGCATTTGCCATGCCATAGATCCATGTACAAAACTATATCTTCATCATTTCCACCTTCTTCTGACGGCCAAATAATGAACAGGAAGTCGCCTTCCCATGTTTCAGCGGCTTCAGCGTAAGCTTGATTTTTATTGAGGATTTTAACGAATTTTTCCAACCATTCTGCGGTGCCAAATTTCGTCATTTGAATTCACCGAATTCTGCTCGACACAGGAATTGCTTAACAAGTCTGGGGCTTTATATCCTGTGCTTTCGTTCAAAAAATTTGACCCAAATAACTTAAAACTATGTGTCAAAGATGTTGCACGATATTGAGCGTGAAAAGGATGACCAAATATTCCATTGTCCAAATCTCAGATTTACACGTTGGTGAAGCTGGATATTGTAAAGATATGATTATGACCGCAATTGATGAAATTAACCAAACGAAGCCAAATTTAGTCATGGTGTGTGGCGATCTGACGTGGAATGGTATTCGTAGCCAATTCCTAGAAGCTCGAGATTTGCTACAAAATATTGATGCCCCAATAATTTACACAATCGGCAATCATGACGCATCCAATGTTGGATACTTAATATTTGAAGAACTCTTTGGCCCACGATTTATCGAACACAAAGATGACACTCTGTTTCTTATGGCTGTGGATAGCTCAGAACCTGATTTGGATACAGGGCATATAGGGCGTGAAGGTCGAAACGTTATTGATAGAGCTTATTCGAACATTGATGAGGGATTATTGAAAGTATTTGCCCTGCACCATCACCTAGTACCTGTCCCCCGTTCTGGTCGTGAGCGTGATAGTATGGTTGATGCGGGCGATATGCTTGAACTATTAATGCACAAAGGGGTAAGTTTGGTATTGAGTGGGCACCGCCATTATCCGTGGGTGTGGCGACTTGAAAATATGGTTCTGGTGTATTCTGGAACAAGTGGAAGCCCTCGACTTCGTGGAAGCCCGTGTCAGAACTATAACATCATCACCATCGGAAAAAACACGATTAATATCTCCACAAAACTCATTGGAGGGCCAGCGCGCCGTCGAGGACAATATCGATGGGGGAAACGCGGAATTACGTCACGCAGCGATACCAGATCTTAATTGGTGATGAAGTAGTGGTAGATTTTTCCAAAGTTGCAGGGGTTGTTCTCGAAACAAGGGATGGGGAACAGGCCTAAGCCTTTTACACCAAAGTGTTAGGTTTGGAGGTAGTTGAATATGAACCCTCATTTGCAATTCTTCAAACCCAAAACATGAAATTATAATTGCATCTTACCACTAATCCCCCGGAACAATAAAAGGGGCAACCAGTCAAATTTACTCAGGTGTCGTTCAAAGTCGATGATATCGATGCAGCGTTTCATCAAGTGCAGCTAGCCGATTTAAAAATAACTCGACGAATCTTTGAATACATTCCAACAACTTTTGTTTTTAATTTTCTTGATCCTGATGAAAACTCTTTTTCTTGTGAAGGTGACGGTTTGAAAAAGTCAGTAGAAGATTCACTACACTAAAGTTGCTTAATCTCTTTGAGAAGCATTGGATCAATATTACTTCCGCTAGCGATAATTGCAACCGTGTCATTCTTACGAACCTGCACCCGTTTTTCAAGTAATGCAGCGATTCCGACAACACCGGCTGGCTCAAGTATTTGATGTTCATGATCTAGAGTCCAACGAATCGCTTTGCGTAAGCCTTGTTCTTCAACTAGCACAACATCATCAACATATTTCAGTGCAATATCGAGGTTCAACTGATCAGTATTTCCAGCCAACCCATCAGCAATAGTGTGTTCAATGGGGACATGGAAAAGCCGCCTATTTTTATAATTTTCAAAGAAGGCTCGAGTTGCAGTGGTTTGCACACCAATTATTCGGATATCAGGGTCGATGGTTTTGACCCAAACAGAAATTCCTGAAATCAGTCCACCCCCGCCTATGGGTACAACTACAACATTGGTTTCTGGTAAATCCTCGAGGAGCTCATACCCAATAGTACCCTGTCCAGCGATCACCAAGGGATCAGCGTAAGCATGGATTAATGTCATTTGATGTTTTTTGGCGTATTTAATGCTGAAAATTGCGGCTTCGTCATAGTTACTTCCATGTTCAAAGATTTTAGCACCATACTGCTTACATTTTTCCAATTTCAAAGGTGATGCATTTTGCGGTACGACAACGGTTGCAGAGATATCCAGTTGTTGTGCTGCATACGCTACAGCGAGCGCATGGTTGCCTGTAGACGCGGTAATGACACCACGTTGAGCAATCTCCGCAGGGAGTGATGCAACCTTGTTATATGCACCTCGAACTTTGAAAACCCCTGTTTTCTGCAGACATTCCCATTTTATAAAAACGGGAACTTTCGAGATCCTTTGCAGATTTGCTGAGGGTTGAACAGGAGTTCGTTTGATGACGCCTTCAAGGCGTTTACGTGCCTGAAGAATCATCCGCGGTGAAATTGGAAAAGATGTTGAAACTGATTGATCCATAATGCATTGCACCCAATGAATTTGAATGTCAAATTAGATAACGATTCCTCAGTAGGAATTTTCCGATTCTGCTCAGGTGCGATTGTTTATAAGTCTGCATTTTCGTTAGTGAAAAACAGAGTGTGACCTCTATGTCCCAAGATGAAGTTCAACAGAAACTCCATTGTCGACGATGTGGTCGACCACGAATTGTTAATCGCGTCAGCAAACCTAAAGCAGACCAAGTCAAGCTTCACATGAGTTGTCCTGTACACCGCAGTGAAGTCATTTACAAGATGCCTCTAAGCCGCTTTGAAGAGACAAGTGATCTTGTTCGTGAACACGTGTTCTTATGTAAGAAATGTGGACAACCCGTTGATGTTGTAGGGCAACGAGCAGGTAGCAACACAACTACTGTCACCATTCAATGTCCAGAACATCGCAACGGCAAACGAAAAGTCAACAACTCGCTCCTTGATCCAATACTCGGTGCAGTCCCAACAATACAGGCTAGTGAGGCAGTAACACCGGCATCAGCTACTACCTCAAAATTCTGTGCTAGTTGTGGTTCACCAGTTCCAACCGCTGAAGCAAGATTCTGCCATCATTGCGGCGCTTCACTTGATTAACTCCTGGATTATTACTCCCAGCGTCGGAGATAGAAGAGAATGTAAGGTTTCCATCGCTAGGGTTGTCTTTTTATGAGTGGATAGATTTTCCTTGCAGAGGTTATGTAACCAGTGTGCCCAATCATTCTCGTGGCTGGACGTGTTTTTCCCGGACGAACAAGAATTTCACGTTCAATTAGTTCGCGGGTCATGATTTCTGTGAAGTGTGACTCATAGAGAGCATCCACAGTACGTTGGGTTTGTTCTATGGTCGGTGAAAAAGAAACTATGACACCGCTGCCGCGAAGCGCCTTATAGGCAAGGGGTACAACATTCCACGGAACAGCCATGTCTAAGACAATTGCGTCAACCTCGGTTTCTTGAATTCCTTCAAGAATGTCCTGTTGTTTTATTGTGATGATCTCGCCAAGTCCGATTTTTTCTATATTCTTTTGTGCTTCCCGAGCGAAATCTTCACGTATCTCATATGAAAAAACGTGTCCGGAGGGTGCTACATAATTGCCAAGAAGAGAAGTAAGCGCGCCACTGCCAGTTCCCGCCTCAACTATTACCGATCCAGGTCCGATTCCTGCGATTAGCAAAATGAAACCTGCGTCTTTGGGATATACAATATTGGTTTGTCGTCCCAATTTGATGGCTCGATCTCGGGGCAAGGGTGAGAGCGCGGCCACGTTTGCGCCAAGACTAGTAGTTATCATACTCCCGAATGGTTGATCGATGACTTTGTCAAAGTCTAATATTCCTCGATGAATATGGAAAGATTTCCCTGCTTCTACACGTAAGAGCCAATGGCGACGGGAATCTAAATAGAAGAGAACTTGGTCACCGCTTCGGATTGCTGTCATGACATTCACTAGAATGCCTAGCTCGCATCTCCTTTTCAGCCTTCTGCCTAAAATCTCAAAATGCCGTAGAAATTCAAAGGGTCAGGAAAATGAGAGGAAACAGTTAAGGGCATTCTTTGTAATGTTTGAAAATAGGAGGAAGCAGTGTGGCAACTCAACCAATTGAAACCATGACCGCTTTAAAGTGCCAATCCTGCAATGCTCCGCTCACCGTTTCTCCTGATGACGTCGTGATTGTTTGCAACTATTGCGGATACACTTCAACTGTCGAAGGAGAGAAAGTTGAGAATCATTTCGTCTTGGAACCTACAATTGATGCGGGTGAGGTCCGCGAAAAGGTTACAGAGTGGGTAGGACGAGGTGGCAAAGCCCGAGTGACGGAATCACATCTTCGATTTGTACCCTTTTGGGTTGAATCGATGCATGCGTATACCTCGTACCAGGGGTATAAAGAACACCGCGAAACGGAATACTATACTGATTCGCAAGGGAAACGACGCTCTCGAACGAAAATCGAATATGAGCCCATCCAGGGGCACTTCGATGAGAATCGTTCGGTTAATGTGTTGTGTAGACGTGGTGCCACCTTCTATAGCCAAGGCGAATTGGATAAGGCACTTCATGTGACTAAGAGGGATATCAAACCCTTTGATTACAATGCTATAACAGCAGTGGAATCAAAGCCCCTCTTTTTGAACAGTGAACTCACCGACACCGATGCCTATGAAATCGCTGAAACCTTTATTGCGCAAGACCATCGTAGCCGTGCAGATAGCACGGCGACAAAAATCTGGGACTGTCATAGCCGAATCAACAAAACTGGTTCGTATCTATTGCATGTCCCGCATTGGCTAGTGCGTTATCGATTTGGCAGCGAGACCTATCGAGTAGGCATCGATGGTCACACCAAAAAAGTCCTGAAAGGGGAAATCCCCATTTCTGGTAGTTTTCGAGGTGCAATGTTCTTTATGAGCATAATAGCCGTGCTCATAGGAACCGTCGGAACCTATTTTGTAGCTCAACTACTCGCCCCAGACTACTCAGTCCTATCCATCATCCTCGTAGTCATCGGTTTAATTCTTGGGGCCTTCGGCATACAACAAAGCTTCAAAATTAGCGCAGAAAAGCGAGAGTGAATGAAAAAGGTGAAAAAAAATGGCAAAGAAACATTGTCCAAATTGCGGAGGAGCACTCAATGTTCATGCTGATGATGCCATCATTACTTGTTCCTATTGTGGAACAAGCTTTACACCGGATGGCTCAAAAATGAAAGAACATTATGCGCTAGCCGTAAATTACACTCAAAGTGATGCTTTAGATACTCTCAAAGCCTACTTGGTGAAAGTTCCAGGTGTTGCAGATGATTTAGCGGAGAAAATTAATTTGAAAGACCTCTCGATGACTTTCTACCCTTATTGGACTGTAACAGTTCAAGGAGATGTAACATACAAGGGAATTGACCGAAAGGCAACGTTTCGAGGACAATCGGGAGGTCGGTATTCAAGTATCAACTGGGAATGGGTCGCCGAATCAGGGCATCAAGACCAGACACGGCAGATCCGATTGTATGCAGGACCAAAAACGCGTTCTGAAATTGTTAATTACCCAATCGCAACACGGTCACGCCGTTATTTCAATTTTGAGGAGGCAAAACAATATACAGCAAATGTATTGTTCTCGAAAGTTTCGGCGGAAACTGCTAAACAACAAGCTACTGCGGCAACCCGAAATATGATTTATTCACGAATTAAGCGGGAAACTGAACGCGTAGATGACTCCCGAGAAAACTTCAATGTTACTGATCAAGCCTACATCCATGTCCCTATCTATCATATCCAATTTTCTGTTGGTGGTAGAAAAACCTACGAAGCCGCTTTAGATGCATCAAACGGTCGTGTTATCTATACAGATATTCCCACGACAACGGGATTCAAAGCCAGAACGATTAGTATGTCCATTATCTGGTTTGCATTTACTATTGCCGGTGCTATCATCACATATATGGCATATAGTGGAATTTCCCTCATAGGATTGAACCCTGAGTTTCTTTTCTATGCAGGGATCGGGTTGACTATAATTCCATTAATACTAGCACTCCTTACGCTCTACTTTGGATTCCGAGGTACGGCAGCAGAAAGAGCACAATAGATTATAGTGTTAAGCATTACCTGACTTTTCAAGTCATAAGGCTCTTAGTGTGAAGACCCACCGAATCTTACGCATCAGAAGCAGTTCACAAGTGATTCCCATGTGCTGGCGAGATTTTATAAGGTCTCGACCCAATGCCTAAATAGTGACCATCGAGGTGATCTCCTTGGGAGATGATGACAAACCATCTATTATGGAAAAAGTCGATGATGAACGCACATTAACACAAAAAATTATGAAATTAGTGCCCGGTTGGCGGGGATACCGGATCAAGGAAGAACGCCGTAACGCTGACCGTATACTTCGCGACCAAATTGTCAGTCGCCTTCGCCAAAGCAAAGATAAAATCAAAGATATTCAAACAGCAGTTGTTGATGCAGAAATAGAAGAAGTCTACAAAACAGTAGATTCCCTTTCTAGTAGAACAGAGAGACTCATTAGCCAAATCGAACATGCCGATTATGGTTACCGACCCTTCTTTGATGCAATTAAAATCAAAGAAGATGATCTAATGAATATGCTGCGATATGACACATGGTTTGTGGAACAAGTGCAAGCCTTTGACCAGCAGTGTGATGATATCCTAATGCTAGTGGAAGATGATCCAGATGAAGCTAGTGGGCACATAAAGGACCTTCGGAAAATAGCTACTCAACTCAACCGAAAATGGAAAGAACGCGAGCAAGTGATTTTAGGCGTGGAAGTTGTTTAAAGGGATCTGGGTCCGAATCTATTGGACCCTGATTTTCTTTTCTTTCGGAGTCAAAAGCAAATAATATTTTCAAGAGAATAAAAGGGCACGTTACTTACTGATATTGTATATAGTGGCTTTTGTAAGTCTTTGCACATCAGCAGGACTGATTTCTAGTAAGGTGTTAATTCTACCCCCTCCTCCAATCACCGTTTCACACTCCATTGAAAGTACGTCAATGAAGGTGGGAAGTTGTTGTTTGTGCCCAACAGGGGGAACAGCTCCAACCGCATAACCCGTGAATTCTCTAACTTCTAGGGGAGTTGCTCTTCGGACAGATTGAACTTTTCTAATTCGGGCAAGCTTCTTCGTACTTACTCGTCTATTCCCTGGAACGATGGCTAGTACCGGTTGTCCATTATTGTCAATAAAAAGCATACTTTTGATGATTCTATCGGGGCTAACTTCTAATTGTTTAACTGCAGCATTGACAGTCATAGTGTGTTCTGTAAAAACATGAAACGTTACTTCAACACCTACGTTTCGTAGATAGTTCTTTAGCTCATCAATTGACATCAAAACGCACTCTCAGTAAGATATTCATTTTTTCAATTTTAAAGTAAAATCTGCTAGCATCGATCACTCATAATCGGTTTTTCTTTTAGCTGATTGAAAATAGTATCTTCAATACCAAAAAGCGTTTTACGAATTGTGGGGGCGAGCATTGAAACAAGACTATGTCGACATTCTGAGAGAAAACTCGGTGATCGAGCCTCGTTGCTCAGATCAGCCTTTTCCACTTTCCGTTTTCCGATTCCCAATCGTGATACAAACCGACGAACCGCACTAGGAGCTACTCCACCCACAAGTTCAATTACATCAATATCAGCAAATCGAAATAGACCCTGCTTTTCAGCAAGATGTTGAAGAGGTAGTGGAAGTTCAGAAGTAGGACGGTACTCAAGCCCAACCATCCATTTCTTAATTTGAAGTGGATCAGCATTAGTTTCGAAGGTAAATCTTACTGCCCGAGCCCAGGAACCTCCAACCGCTTGGGCACGAACCCAATCTCGCTTAACCGTTTTCGCATTGCCCAAGGAATTCATAATCAGTAAGATACGTTGTGCATTTTCTTCATAATATCCAAGAGCATCATAACATTCGATTTGAACAAGATGTATCGGTTTTGTCTTATTCAAGGGCTGCACTTCAAATTATTGATTAATTGTATCCATACTAGATGTCCACAACAGATAAGAGATGTAAACACGATGAACTGGCTAATACCTGCTTAACAGGATGTTTGAGGTTATAACTGTGGCGTTATTCTGGAAAACGAAACCTACTGTTGATCTAAAAAAGGCTGAAAAAATTCTTAGTGACCACAAAGTTTTTTCATTTATTGGAAGTGGAGATCCGCATGAGGAAATGGGAAAGTGTCGAGTCTTTTTAAAAACGATAGAGCAAACAAAAAAGGATCTTTTAATCTTTGATGGAGATTTCCTTGCAGATCCAGCATATTTGAAAGCAGAACAGGATATTACAGCAATCACTCAGAAATCAGTCAAAGCCCTCAGTCAACTTTATGGAAAGCTCCTTGAAGCCAAAACTCCAACCTTACTAGCTGCGGGGAACTATGAGATATTTGGTACAACAACTGATGCAATTCAAGATCTAGGCACAGACGAACTGTTCGATGTAGGTTGCAATAAGAAAGCTCCACTAAAAGAGATAATGATCTTTGAAAAACCCGTTTTTATGGATGTTATCACCCAACGAATTACTTGGCCTGGAAATGTTTACAATACCAAAGGATTCACCTTGATTGGAGCGGAGGGATCAAACCCAATTAATTATACATTTCCGGGAGAACGAACTGAAGAGAACATACGCTGGGCACTTGAAACTCCTTGGTCCAATATCTCACCAGAATCCGAAAAGACAATTCTGGTAGTTCATTCTCCTCCATTTGGAATACGTGATCGCTTGGGCCGGTTTGGAGTCCCTCCTCACCTATGGGGGGCCCGAAAGGGTAGTACTGGTCTTAGGAATTTTCTTGATACAAAAAGAGCATTCTTGACCCTAGTGGGTCATATTCATGAAGATTTTGGAATAAACATTCGCGCCTATCCCAAGGATGATCAAGAAGCGGAACCAAAGGAAACTGACATGACTTTTCGAAACCGAACAAAACTCCTAATTGGATACGACACAAAACAAACTGAACTCTCAATCGTCCTTAACAAAGGTACTCTTGAATACTGGAACTGGTCTCACATCACTATCGCAGAACAAGGAACTCTTCGATTAATCGATGTTGAAGGTGAATGGATGAATCGGAAAGGTGAAAAGAAATCGTTCAAAAAGTATAATCAAATAATTGATTATGACAATTCTATTTCATCATTCTTTACATAAACTGTTTATTTCTTCTTCAGATCAGGAAACGTCCAACGCTCCCCCTCTTTCTTAGTCACTGCTAATTTCCGCTTCACAAAGTAATGCATAGTTGCAAGTGCCTTATTTTCTGGTAGCCATAATTCTTTGGTCATAAATTCCAAGCGCATAATTCCATTGTGCTTCACAGCAAGTCGTGCAACATATTCTGCTCTCTGTAATTGAATCAATTGCAAATAAATGAACATGACTGCAGCCAAGATAAGAAATATCCCTCCAAGGGAAGTATAGAGAACCTGTTCAACGAATCCAAGGTTTATGAATTGAATTACGACAGCCAACCCCAATCCAACCACAATAATTGTGGCTATTGAATAAAGGAACCAACGCCGTCGTCTTATCGGCTTCATCACTTTTTGTAATCCTTCTGTCATCATATCACCCGAATAAAAAAGGGAGGGAGGGCCGTTTTGCTACTTTGGACGGCCCAAATACATTAGGTAAAAGAAGAAGACTAGCACGCCATAGGTCAATAAAGTATCGAGGACTAGGATGGCTACAACAATGGGAGCAGCCCCCATTGTCCACCAGAATATCCCTGCGATTCCAGTTATTATGGCAATAATGATCGGCCAGATAAGACCGCCCCAAATGCCGAAACGCTCGAACATTCCAAAAAATATGTCCATTAATCCCATGCTAATCAACTCCTTTAAGACGCCAGAGTATGAACGCAGCTACAACTAGTATTACTATCCAGAGTCCAGGTATGATAAATTCATACCCGGTACCTGCACCGTATATTCCGGGATTGAATCCAGCACCGACACTCGCGGTTCCAAGTATGAAGTTGTTCAAGACAATGAATGACAGAGCGATGATGATACCAATTGGTGCGACAATTTTGATAAACCACTTATACCATCCGGGTAATTTGAAGTCACCGGATTCATTTGCATCATCAACGATTTTTCCGCCACCGTAAACCCAGCCCATGATCAGCATCAAGAACAAGCCTACAATGACTAGCCCATAGAATTCAACGTAATAATCTACCACATCGAGGAGGAAGAGACCCCATGTTACATCCGTTGCCCCTGCCAATCCTGGAGCTTCTATCCAGTTGACGAACGGAAGCCCCATGCCGAAGATAAGCAGAACGACAACTATGACCGTCCTTGATCTAGGCCAGCCAAACTTGTCAATTACAGCAGTAACAATAGCCTCAACTAGTGAGACGGCACTGGTGATTCCCAAGAATACCATCATTATGAAGAAGATGACGCCCAGTATATTACCGCCCGGGAAGATCATGACCCCCGGCCAAGCTATGAACGCGAAGGCCACAGTACTTGCTCCCGGTGGGGCAAGTAGTAGTCCAGCAAAAGCGGCTATCGGGAAGATGGCAAGTCCTGCTGTGAACGCGAAGGTTGTGTCAAGCAGACTAGTAGTAATTGCGCTATTAGTGAGTTCTCCTTTTCTGGGCAAATAGCTCGCATAAGCGGTCAATATACCCATTCCTGCACTAAGCTTGAAGAAACTTAATGATACCGCAGTTGACCACATTTCTGTGTTTAGAAACTGCGTCGGATCCGGATTCAGATAGAAGTTAAGTCCTGCAGATGCGCCTGGTAGCATAAAAGCCCAAATTGCCATACCGATAATGATAATCCATAGAATTGGGAAAAAGAGCATAACAGCTCTTTCGATTCCACGAGTACCAAAATAGTCAATGACAAAGATTATGATCCAGACAATGACAAGACCTACGAGGAGTAGGGGGCTAAACAGGAGATTCACAAAGAAAAATGGTTGGTCTGTAAATAGCGCTGGCCCCATTGGTCCATCTAACACTAATCCTGGTACGGCTGCGTAGCCAGCATAGATTACAGCCCAGCCAATTATTACACAATAAAACGCTGTTAATACAGCGGCATTGCAAAGGCAGAACCATCCCAGAAATTCACCATTCTTGTTGATTCGCTTGAGGGCACCGGGGAAGCCACGACGAGTTGTCGATCCAAGTACAAATTCAGTAAGCACCACAGGGATACCCACTAACGCTAACATTATGACATAGATGATAACGAAGGGGCCACCACCCAATGATGATACTCTGTAAGGCCAGTTCCATACATTTCCAAGACCAGTCATAGAACCCCAAACGGCAAAAATAAAGCCCATTCTAGTGATCCATGCTTCTCTGGCAACTCCTTTTTCGAGGGATTCTTCAGGAGGTGACATTGATAACACTCCAAATTATCGCCAGTTTCTGACGATTCGGAGTCTTATGTAAAGTTCTTATATTTATTGTTTCTGAGAAAAAGGATACCCCAATATTATTTGAAGGCAAAAAAAATGTCTTTCTGCCACATAAACATCTATATCCACCCCTTTCTTGCCTAGGTTTGATTTCAGGTCTTTTTTCAAAAATGCAGGTTATAGTCGGCATTTCTTATAGACCTTCAAGAAGAAAAAATACGTCAATATCATATTTTTGAATCAGAAAGGACACGATGCATTTTTTCATAGAATTGGAGTCAGGTTGATGAAAGAGATAAGGTTCGTTTTCTGCATTCATTAGAATTTTATTTTCAATGGTGTCGTAAAGTTGAAAAGGCTGTATACGAATGGCAACTCAGACCTTCTATAACTTCCAATCTGGATTTCCAGAGGGAGATAGAACTATGCCCGAAATTATTGAATGGAAGAATATGCGAAAGAACGACCTCGTCTATCGTTGGCCTAATGATCTCGTAAAATGGGGCAGCCAGTGTCTTGTGCGTGAAAACCAAGCCGCTGTCTTCTACCGAGATGGTAAAGCGCTCGACGCAATGGGCGTTGGACGTCACACATTGACAACAGCGAATGTTCCAATCCTTACTGGCATTCTTCGCCGAATTGCTGGTTTTGATAGATCGCCCTTCAACGCGGAAGTCGTTTTTATAAACATGACCAAATTCCAAGGTAAATTTGGTGGAAAGGGTCAAACCCGTGACCTAGCTCCACTAATGTTTCATGGTGAATTTTGGTTCGAAATCGACGATCCTCAAGTTTTTGTCAACGAAGTCGTCGCGGGAGAAAACTACACTACTCAGGATGTCACTAATTTCATCCGATCCAAATTTGTCGAACTTGCCATGGATGAACTTTCTGGTTATCCACTTCAGGATGCAATGACTCGTCTTGACGAAACTAGCATGAAAACTCGAACGCGCTTAGCTGATAAATTCGAAGAATATGGCTTGAAATTACTAGATATGGCATTTGCAGGAATGGACACATCCCCCGAATACCGCGAACGTCTTTTCTTCGCTGTACAAGGCGTCAGTGGCCGAGAAGTACTCACCGCTGAAACCATGCGCCGAAGCGCAGAAGCCCTCGGTCAAGGCGGAGGATCTGCTGGTGCAGGCGCTGGTATCGTACTCATACCACAACTTGCAGAGATGATGCGATCATCCCAGAAGCCCCAGGAACAGGGAATCACCCATGTTGCCTGTCCACACTGTGGTGCTGCTATGCCCCTCAAGCGTGGAAAACCACCGAAGTTTTGCAGTGAGTGTGGTAAAACGATTCGGAAACAGGTTGATGAACGAAGAAAAGCAAAGCAGTTCTGTCCAAACTGTGGTGCCCCCGCCAAAGGAAAATTCTGCGCGGAATGCGGAGAAAAGCTTTAGCCCTGTATAAACCAGAGGGCTTCTTGCCCTCTTTTTCCTTCTTTTTCGCATCAATTGTCTTTGGAAATCTGTTCGATTTTATCAACGGATTTGTTAACCAAGTTTGTCTAGGAGGACAGTTATAGTTTTCATTTTGCTTAAATACGTATGCGGAGTACTAGAAGTAGACGAAAAAACTGAATAGAGTGGTCCTGGGTTGAAAGGATATGCTAAATGGTTGTCATTAACCCTATTCGGATTTTGCCTACTTTTCTTCATATCACCGGCTCAAGTAGGCGCACAACCACCCCAACAATGGATTCCCGGGATGGAACGAGTATTTTTTGGACACACGTTCACTGAGCAATCGTGGACTAATGATTCAATTGTCTTTGAATCTGAAAACAACGACACTGTTCAATTTATTGCTAGCTATCTAAATTTTGATGAGGGTGAAGGGGCATTTCAGGCGATGCTTATTGCCTTGGGCGTGATAGAAAACGAGAATGGAACTCAATCCACTCTTCCATACCAACTCTTTGGTCTCCACTTCACGACCCAAGGTGGACGCGACATCTTTGCAGGGTCACTTTTAGCCTTCCTATTCGGGTTCAATGATACAGACGACAACGGAATTCCAAGTCCCGGTGAGAACAGATTTTTCATTATCCCATATGGATTCAATGAAGGGAATGCGTCAGCCACGTTGACGGTGGAAGCGATTCCTATCACGAAACTGGCTGATAACCATTATCAATTTGGAATCCGATATCAGAATTTATATGGTCGACTTGTTTCAGCGAATAGTGAAGAGGAATTTGTATGGACACTGCTTCTTCCGCTCTTTGAAATCACCTTCAGCGAGTTAACGGTAATTTATGATATTACAGTAGACGTTGAAACAGGAGAAATCACCACAGAAACCTATTATACAATTGGTCAAGTAACTGATTTTCGATTTCTCGGCATCTCAGTGCCAAACTTCCATGATAAGCTCCAAGATGTTGGCATTGGAGTCGCTCATTTAGGCGTTATTCTAACAACGAGATACTACACACGAACCGCTGGAACTGCACCAATTGGAGGAACAGATCAGAACCTCGTAAACATTTCCACGGATACACAGGGACGCGACCGAGCCTTTGCCCTAAGTACCCGGGGGACCTATGATGTACTCAACGAAAGTACAAATCCTCATACAACCATACAATCAGAACTTCCAGCGTATAGTTGGATTCTTTCCCCCCAACCAATTGACATGATTCTTCTTCTTTGGCAACTGCCCATATCAGCCAATATATTTAGTATATTCGCCTATGCAATGAGCTCCTATCTCCAAAGAATATTTGATGGTCCGCTTGATGTGTTTAACCACGCAGATAATGTCTTCAACACTGCGGCTTTTTGGTTTGGCATAACATTTCCTGAATCACATGGATATCGCGTTGAACATGACCCTGTTTATACGGCTTTTTCAAACATTGGTCAAGCTGCAAGTTCTATCGGTTTGATAATAATCGGTACTGTGGCATTAATTGCGCTCATTGTTGTGGTGTTGCGTGTCATTCGAACTAATGGGCGTAGAAATCATGCCTTAGAAAAGGAGGCATAAAATTTGGACGATATGTATAAAGGCGAAATTTCCTCAGTCAATGTGGAGCATGGCTCCTCAAAATTCCAGAAGAGCCATTCGTAGAACCCAAAAAAACTAGATGAAAAGCCGGGGATGAAATTAGCCATTGACGGACTTGGACGAATTTCTGACGGCCATTGGACATCCATTGCGCCGTCAAATCCTTGAAACCGTCTACGAAACCCCAGGAGTTGCGTATTCTCAAATTCTAGCTCGCGTGAATATTTCCAGTGGTAAACTGAATTTTCATTTACAGAAACTTAACCCCTTTTTAGCTCAAATCGATGGACAATATCAAATATCCAATGAAGGATTGAAACTTTACCGTACATGGAAGATGCTTGAAGGACGAGTTAGTGGCACCGAAGCCACCAAGGCAGAAACACCGGGTTTGTATTTTGGTCGGAGAACTTTCTCATTTCTCATTGATCTCATCTTGATACNNTTGATACTGTCTCTGTTATTTATTGCCGCTGATTTAGCCTCGGCGTTTACATTGGTTCCAGCTTGGTGGTTGGGTGGAATACCTGTTCCTTTGTTCATGAACCGGATCATTGACATGTTTTTTGTATACCCCGATTTGACAGTCGTGCTTATCAGAGCTTTTATTGTAGCAATTTTATGGATGTACTTCACGCTCTTAGAAGGCTATCGAGGTCAAACGCTTGGGAAAATGATTTTGGGTATTCGAATTGTTGATGTTAGTGGTGCTCGTTTTGCTCAGCATCCTGCAGCAGTACGCGCACTTACAAAGGTGCTCATTCTCCCCATTGATATCTTGGTTGGATTAATCAAGTCGCGCAAATCAGGTTTCCTTCGATTTTTTGGACAGTATACTCGCAGCTGGGTTGTCAGAAAATAAAGAATGCTGTTTTTTTATCTAATTTCGGTGTCAAAGCTTAGTTAACCGCAGTTTTCTAGACGGAAAACTAAACTTATCAGCTTCTTTAAATTTGTATTTTGTGAGGGGAAACTAGCGAGCAAACACTTGCCCGATAACGGTAAAGGTGTGCTTTAATTGATGAAAAAAATGAAATTACTTCCAGTAATGGCTCTAGCGCTTGCATTAACGGTTGTATTTGCCCCAATGACAACTCAAGCCCTTCCACCCGCCGATTATGTTCCTGGCAGTGAAGCGTTGATTTTTGATCATACGTTCGCAGAGGTAGGTGGCTGGACTAAAGAGGTCAACATAACCGACAGTGATACCGGCAACCACGTTGAGCTCATCATGCACCACGTGAACTATGATGGCACGGGAGCATTCGAAGCAGCCCTATTAGCTTTGGGTGATGTATACATTGCTGAAAATGACACCCACGCCACATTCCCATACCAACTCTTTGGAATGCACTTCACAACACCAAGTGGTAATGAAATCTTTACAGGTGCTGTTTTTGCCTTCATGTTTGCCTTCAATGATACTGGTGCAGGTGATCATCACGGCAATAACATTCGTGACGGGGATGAGGATTTCTGGTTCGTCGTCCCTTATGGTTGGGATGGTGGGAACAGAACATCAGCAACCCCCGTTGTCTCAGCCATCACAATGGACGACAGTACTCCTGGTGAATACCGGTTTGGTGTTACCTACCAAAACCTTTACGCACGAATTGTTGACAGAGGAAGCCTCCTTGGATTTCTCATTACCCTTCAAATACCAATTTTTGAAGTTCAAATTAGTGAACTAACATTCGAATACGTTATTACTGTCGATGACGAAACTGGCGAAATTACAGCAGAAACCTTTTACACAATTGGCCAAGTCCAAGCCCTTTATGCCTTCGGACAACCAATCCCAATTCAATATGTCCATGACGCTTTAGAAAACGTAACCATTGGTGCAGCTCATTTCGTTAGCGCATGGGGTTCCAACTACTACACGGAGACCGGTACAACAACACCCACCCCAGCAGCTGATTGGCAATATGCTAATATCACCACTGATGCTGCTGGAAATCAGCGGGCTTTTGCAGTAGGAGTACGCGGCACCTATGACCTTCTTAACGAATCTGATGGCAACGCAGTAATTAGCTCTGATAACCCAGCATATAGTTGGATCATGACACCAATATTATGGGATTTACTACTAGTAGCGTGGCAATTTCCGTTCTCAGCAGACTTCCTTGCGATCTGGGCGTACGCAGTTGCAAGTCCTACGCTGCAAGCATTGTATGATGGCCCACTTGACCTTTACAATCATGCAGATACGGCATTCAACAACATCGCTTTCTGGTACGCGATCACCTTCCCCAAGTTTGGAGGTTATCGTGTGGTACATGATCCTGTGTACACTGCTTATTCCAATATTGGACAGGCAGCACCTCCTGGAATCCCAGGATTTCCATGGGAAGCTGTATTGATTGGTGTAATCACCAGTTTGGTTGCGGTATTTGTCGTCCGTCGTCGAAAGAAAGTGTAATCTCCTTGTTGGGGACCTAACTTTATCGAATCCGCCCACTCTACCCGGGGGGGCGGATCTTCTCTTTTTTTAGATTTCTCCAGAGTCTATGAATAGCCCATTTGAGGTGGGGGCTAGTAAAATGGAATAGGTTAAAAACAGAATGAGTTAACACCGTTAATATGCCAATTCGAGAAATCATTGAAATCGATGAAGAGAAATGCACCGGTTGCGGTGAATGTATTCCCAACTGTGCGGAGGGCGCTTTACAAATCATCGCTGGGAAAGCCAAACTAATCCGAGATGACTTGTGTGATGGGCTTGGAGCCTGTTTAGGCCATTGTCCCGAAGACGCTTTAAAAATCATTCACCGAGAAGCCCCAGACTTTGATGAAGAGGCTGTCGAAAAACACCTAGCCCAAATTGGAGCCCAAGAATGTATCTCTTGCGACGTAAAAGTAGATGGTTCGAATTTGGAGACGCCTTCAAAGCTAAATGGAGAAGTCATACCAATTGGGCAAAGACAATGGCCTATTGCTTTGCGTTTAGTATCAGTTAATGCACCGTTTTTCGAAAATGCCGATCTATTAGTGGTTGCAGATTGCGTTCCTTTCTCATATCCTCAATTTCAGCAAGAATTCTTACAAGGTAGAGTCTTGGTGTATGGATGTCCAAAGTTTGATAACGCCCAAGGATATGTGGAGAAGCTCACTGAGATTTTTCGAAACAACTCAATTAAAAGTGTGACCATGCTAAAGATGGAGGTACCCTGCTGTTCGGGTCTTCAACGGATTGTCGAAATTGCCTTGAACCAGACGAAAAAAACGATCCCTATTGAAAATATCACGATTACCCTACAAGGTAGCAAGAAGTCATAGTTGAGTGAACAGTCTTCTTAGTTTTTTGACTGTTTGCGTCCTATGTCATCAACAGCATGTTGTAGCTCACCGTAAGGCGGTTCGATGGCAGGATTATCCGTGATCCATTTCCAGCGGATGAACCCTTCAGGACTAATAACAAAGACTGCCCGTTTTGCGGCGATGTAATCCTTGAGTGTACCTAATCCCTCTTGGACAACATCATAGGCTCGTATAGCAACACGATTATAATCACTAAGGATTGGAAAAGACAGACGATTTTTTTCAGCAAATGCTTTGTTTGTAAAGGGATCATTCACACTAATAGCAACGACCTGCGCATTGACAGATTCAAAGTTTGCAAGAGCATCGCGGAAATGACAAAGTTCCTTGGTACACACCGCAGTAAACGCACCAGGAAAGAAGGCAAGCACGATAATTTGGCCTTTGAATTCTTTTAGGGTACGTTGATTGAATTCAGTATCGTAGAGCTTGATTGGAGGAGCCGATTGACCGATTTGTAAGCGTGAAGACATAAACTATCCATCCTGAACCCATAATGAATTATTCCTTGCCAAAAATATTATTGATTACCAGATTTTCGACGATTACAATTAAAAATGGATATGCTTCTAAAGGTTAGAATTGGAGTCGACGGAGGTTATCCAGGTGCAGCAACCCAAACTAGGATTAATCAACCCGAATGAGCTTGCTCTATTCCTAGATTACTATGAGTTAACAAGTGCAAAAGCCGACTTTGATCATAATAATCAGGCAGTTGTGACTCAAGAATATTTCACTCGAAGAATACCTTTTGGGAGCTATTTGATTGCAGTAGGTCTGGAACAGGTTATCGCGTTTATTATGAAGTTACAGTTTGAAGAGAAAGACTTGGGATGGTTGGAAGCCACGGCAGGACCCGATTTTCGAAATGGATTTCTAGATTTCCTTATGAATTTCAAATTTAGCGGAGATATTTACGCAGTACCAGAAGGAACAGTAGTTTTCCCTAATGAGCCCATCATCAGTGTGACCGGCCCTACAATTGAAGTTCAACTCCTTGAAACCTATTTACTCAATATAATGAATTTTCAATCGCTGATCGCAACAAAAACCTCGCGTATGGTTGATGCAGCAGAAGAACGTACTATAGTCGATTTTGGTGCACGGCGAGCTCATGGACGAGATGCCGCGCTACTAGCTGCAAGAGCAGCCTATATCGCTGGAGCAACAGGAACCTCACTGGTATTAGCGGGGAAAATGTGGGATATTCCCTACATTGGCACCATGCCTCATGCTTTTATTCAAAATCGATCGAATGAATTGGATGCATTTCGAGAGTACTCTAAATCATTTCCCCACAATACCATTTTGTTGGTTGATACTTACGACACGATAGAAGGAGTTCGAAATGCCATTATTGTTGGCAAAGAATTGCATGAACAAGGATATCGCCTTACCGGGATTCGCTTAGATAGCGGTGATCTTGCCAGTTTAAGCAGTGAAGCTCGTAAACTATTAGATGCGGCAGGATTCAAAGATACGAAGATCTTTGTGAGTAGTGATCTCGACGAATATCGGATTGAAGAACTAGTCCGTGTTGGCGCGCCAATTGATGGTTTTGGTGTTGGCACCAGACTTGTCACAGGAGCCAACTACAACCCCATTACCCGAGAAGGAGGCCCTTCGGCGCTTCCAGGTGTGTACAAACTTGTAGAGCGAATTGGAAAAGATGGACACCCTATCCCAAAAACCAAACTCAGTGCTGACAAAGTGCTAATGCCCTACCGAAAACAAGTTCATCGTCAAATTGATGAAAATGGGATGTTTCATCGAGATACAATATCACGATGGGATGAGAAAATTCCGGATTCTGACCCTTTGCTTATTCCCATTATTCAAAATGGCTCCCTGATTTATAATTTCCCAACACTTGATAAAAGTCAACAGTACTGTAAAGAACAACTAATACGCCTACCAAAGTCTTATCGGTTATTGAGCGAGGCACCAATTTTTCCTGTTAAACTGAGCACGCAGCTGGAGAATGCCTCGAGTTAGAACCCAGACAAGAGTGACTCAAATCGCTTGGTGACCAACACGCAATTTCGATTCAAGAGCTTTTATTACAAACCATAAGCCTACTTATTGATATCTTTGATAATTGAAGCAGCATCGGATATGGTTGCACCATAATACTCCTTCAGATATTCAAGCCCAGACTCATGATCTTCGCCTGTGAAGGAATCAACACCATCTTCTGGAATTTCAATTTTGTATCCACGGAAAAAAGCATCAGCAGCAGTATGACGAACACAAAGATGAGTATGAAGCCCTGTTAGAACAACGGTTTTGACATTTCGACTTCTAAGAATAGAATCTAGGGGTGTTTCAAAGAAGCTGCTGTACACGTGTTTTCCAATGATGATATCTTCATCGTTGGGAGCTAATTCGGGAATTACTTCAGCACCATCTGTACCTTCAATGGCATGAGCCCCCCATTTCCCCATCTCAAAATCTGTTTCTAGGTGACTGTCGTTTGCGAAAATGACTGGTAGGTTTTGTTTATGAAAATTATCGATGAGGTCACGAATGTGTGGTATGATTCGTTGAGCACGTTCGCATTTGAGAGAGCCAGTAACAAAGTCATTTAACATGTCTACGATGATTAAGGCTTTCATTGTACTCAACAGTGTAAAGGCGCTGTTCGGATAAAAGGCTATTGAACTATCGAAAAGCAATCTAGACGCTTGCAATCCTTAACTATGTTAAGAAGTTCACTACAAATATAAAGAGGAACTCTCAACGCATCAGGCAGTATTACAATTGCGGAAGTGATTAAACATGGAAATTAGCAAAGAACTTCAAGAAGCAATTAATGATCAAATTAACTTTGAACTACATTCTGCTTACATCTACCTTTCCATGGCAGCCTATTTTGAATCCCTAAACCTAACCGGTATGGCCCATTGGATGAAAATCCAAGCTAGTGAAGAATATGACCATGCAATGCGATTCTGGACCCATATTTCTGATCGCGGAGGTCGTGTTATCCTAACTGAGATTGAAGCCCCCGGAACTGAATGGGATTCACCATTAGCCGCATGGAAAAACGCCTATGAACATGAAAAAATTGTCACCGATCGCATCTTCAAAATTGGCAAACTCGCTGAAAAATTGGATGACAGGTCTGCCATTCCATTACTTAATTGGTTCTACGATGAACAAGTGGAAGAAGAAGAACAAACTTCACGTATTGCAGACTTGCTGAAACAGATTGGTGACAATAAAGGCGCATTATTCATGCTCGATGGTAGGCTTCGTCAGCGTGAAAAGTAGATTTCAATAATCGATGACGAATAATGACTTCATTGCAGAAAGGTGGTAAAGCACCACCCATCTGCATTTTCTTTTTTTCTTATATTTTAGATGAATCTAACTACTAACTCTAAATAGATTTGACGAAAATTCACAAACAATTAATTGCCATTCACAATTGAATGGTAGATTCTTAATAATTCAGGTCATGGAAATAGGTGAGAGTTATTGTTTTGAATCTTCACGTAATTAGATTGAAAATAATGGTGTGAGAAACGTTGTGAATCTTTGCCATAATTAACTATCATTGTAAATAGTACGATAATAGCGTATTTTAAGGAACAAAGACAGATTCACCATCACAAAATCCCTGAATAACTTATGGGAGGTTTCAAAATGGGAACAAAAGGTCGTGAAATCATCCAATTAGACATCAAAGAACTTCTAAAATTTCTCAACAAGGCGTTAGCTGACGAATGGCTGGCATATTATCAATATTGGATTGGAGCAAAGGTTGCTGTTGGGCCAATGCGGGACGCGGTCGTAGCCGAGCTCGAACAACATGCTAACGAGGAATTAGGACACGCTGTCATGCTAGTTGAGCGGATTATACAATTAGGTGGTACTCCACTACTTAATCCATCGGATTGGACAACAAAGACAAATTGTGGCTATGAAGCCGAAGCCCCTTCTGATCCTTATGTTGAAGCGGTTCTTAAGCAGAATATCAAAGGCGAACAATGTGCAATTGAAGTCTACAAAAATCTTGCAGAGATGACTCGAGGAAAGGATCCGATTACCCAGCACCTAGCATATAAAATCATGCAAGATGAAGTTGAACATGAAGAAGACCTCGAAGCAATTATGGATGATCTTGAGACGATGAAGAAGCACTTTAAATAAATACTTAAGTTGATTTCCAATTGCGAAGTAGTTTACACTGTAATACTAGTTCGCATTATTTTTCTTTTTTTTAAAATCCTAAGATAACTAACCAGACTCCACAGATTGAGAGAATTGTACCGAGTAGTATTAGTAGTGTAACTTTCTCTTTAAGATAAATAACCGTAAATGGGAGGGCAAAAAGAGGTGCAGTTGCAGCAATAACTGAGGTCACTGCGGCCCCAGTGAGGAAAACCGCGTTGACATATAAGATAGATCCAATTCCCATTCCGAAAAATCCAGCAATTAGTACAAATTTGGTTGCTCGTTTAGATGGCATAGCCATACCTTGTTTTCGGCCTAAAAGAAAGATAGGAAGTAAAAAGAAAGCCCCAATTGAAATACGAATAAGATTAGCATCGATGGGATCCGCATTAACTAAGCCAATTTGAAGAATAACTGTCGCTGTAGCCCAGCTAAATGCTGCAATAATTGCAAACACAATACCGAGTAAATCCCATAAATAACTCGATTGCCCTTTAGTTACGTGTAATTCATCTTTTTCTTGTAACGCTTGTTCACGGGTTATAACACTAATTCCAAGTACCGAAAGAATTACTCCAATAAGGCGAGTGATAAGTAGGACCTCATGAAGAAAGATAATTGAGAAGAAATATGTTATAATTGGAAATGTCATGGCGATTGGAAAAGCTCGGGAAACCCCAATTCGTGATTGGCTAGTTAAATAAAAAAGGTCACCAATCCCCGCACCTAAGATTATAGATGAAGCTAAAAAGGGAATGGAGGCGAGTGGAACGTTAAATCCAGTCGGAAAAAACAGCAAAAATACAACAAAAGCAATAACAGGAAGTGCAATCCACATTTTGAATGCGTTGATAGCGATTGGCTGAATTTCAGCGCTTTGCGATTTGTATACAACATTAGAAACGCCGAAAAGGGCTGCACCCAGGAGCCCCATGAACACACCGACAAGAAAAAGCTCGGGAGGAACCACCATTCCAAATCGCCAAAAAACCTTCAATAATCTTATCTTGAAGCCTTCGATGTACTGGTTTTATCTAAAAACATTGCAGAAAGGCAAGTTTTTTGAAGAGTAGATGAGTAACGGGGGTACACTTTGGACGCAGAGGGTGTCTCTAATGTACCCGATTGACAGGTTACTTGATGAACATAAATTAGTTGATAGAGTTTTTACTATTATTAACAAGGTCCGGAATAAGCTAAGAGATGAAGAAGAAATTCCAACCCCAATTTTCTGGAAATTAGTCGAGTTCATTCGTGGATACGCAGACGTCATTCACCATAGCAAAGAAGAAGATATTCTCTTTGAACAAATGCGAGAACATGACACTGATTTACCTGCAGAAGTTTATGCTAACATCGGTGTACTTATCGAAGAACACATTGAAGCATTGGATCTTGCTAACGAAATGCATAAGGGAATTCGATCATATCACGGAGGTAAACCAGGTGCGCGAAATAAGATCATAACTGCAGTTAACAGGTATCTAGATATCATGCAACCCCACTTCAAAATGGAAGAAGAAGACGTCTTTCCTGCCATGGTTGAAGTGCTGAGCAAGGTCGAAAAAGACAAAATAAAAGCTGATTTTGACCGTTTTGATAATATACTTGGCGGCAAAGAAGTCCATAAACGCTACAAGCAAATTGTAGAAGAATTAGAAAAGGAAATTAGCGTTTAGGCAAGACGGGTGAAGGGCATTAAAGCCCAAGAAAAGAATCCATAGAAAACAGTCTTACATTCTATTAAGAAACCAAAGTTTACGCCACCTTTAGTAATGCTTTTGTAATTATGCAGTGTTTACGAAGCATGAGGTCTAAGGAATGGTCGAGTTTTCCCGAAAAGTGTAGATAACATTTGCCCCAATTTTGGCTTTAATTGGGTATATTATTCCTTTACTTCATATCCAGTTCTTTCCGGTGATTCATTTCTACTGGGGATATTCCCTTCTATCAATAACTATTGAATCATGGTTAACTGATACATCAATATTTTTTCGATTACTTTTACCATTACCCCTAGTGTTGGCATTCATCGGTTGGGCAGGGTATCTAATGAGTGAAAACAAGTGGCACTTACGATATGGCTTCATCCCCATATTGGGAGTAGGTATTGTGTTTATTATAATTGCGATTTACGTTGCATTATATGGTGAAGTTCTTTTACCATTGAATTGTATTGCATTTTTTGCTTCTGCTTTTGCTTCACATCGTGCAAAAATTTCTCAAGTTTAAAAAAAATTCTAACTTGACAAGAAAAAAAGACGAGAACTAGATGCACTCTTTTACAGTAGAATATAATTCCGTTATCCAAAGAATGTAGTAAAATATCACTGGAAAACAAGAAGTAACCGTTCGAACATCAACAGAAATCCTTGGAATGATGAAAAAGAACTCCCATAACTCAGTAAAAGCAAGATTCGCAAAATATGTCTTAAAAATAGACTGGCAACGAATAGTGCATATTATCCTTTCTCCCAAAAAGCAAAGCTTTTTCGATTTACTTGGGGTTAGTAATGGAATAATGTTTCAACGGAGTGTTATTTATGTCCACAAATTCTGAGGAAAAACGTTCAATTGACTGGGATCGTGTCTTCGGCGGAATTGCTTCAGTTACCTTTGGTTTACAACTCCTCTCGTTTCTCATTCTCTTAGGAGCGGGAATCATTTTTCTTCTAATGCTATCAGGCATTTGGATAATCTTAGTGGCAAACGACGATATTCTCATCTTCATCCTGTTGCTAGGAGGGGGTTTTACCTTTCTTCTATTCGTTTGGCTCCTTGGAGTATTTCTCCGATTTCATGGTAGAGTAAGAAGGTTCATTGTTGGTCGTGGTGTAGGGCAAATAGACGCAGACGACTCGGCAACAAAAACTGTTCTAACCCTGTTTGCCATATCAACATTATTTGTACTAGTTGCAGGCATCTATGGATATTATTTGGTTTGGAAGTACCTTCTTCAACCATGGGGTGCCGCATGGCTAAATCTAATGGGATTGACTGGAAGTCTCTTCTATGAGATAGGATTAATAATCGTGTTTATCGCTTTAGGTGTAATTATCACAACTTTAATCATGCAAATTCTAACACTTGCTATAAACAGATACACAGGACGCCTTGTAGCTTCTTTCGATGAAATCACTGATGCAGGAAAAACATGATTCAATAATAGTCGTCACAGTCTAATAGACCATTCACTACAACAAATATTCATGACTGATCAGCTTCGTCGTCAATGGCAAGCTAATGCTGAAGCCTATGCTCAATTAATTAACAGAGAAGGTACACCGCATCATCGTGAAATACTCAACCCTTGTATTGAACGGTTAATGGGGAATGTCCAAGGACGCCGAATTCTAGATGCAGGTTGTGGGGATGGATATCTTTCAAAATACTACGCCCAAAAAGGCGCTGATGTTGTAGGTGTTGATTTCTCTCCAACTCTAATTGAGATTAGTAAAAAACATGCTCAAAAAAATAAAATTAGATTTCTGGTTGGAAATCTATGTGAGCTAAAAGACTTCCAAAATGAGGAATTTGATATCATCTTATGTAACCTGGTACTCTTGAATCTTGATTGTTTGAACGAATGCGTATTAGAATTCCATCGGGTGCTTCGACCCAAGGGCTTCCTGATTTTTTCAATCGTTCATCCAGCGTTCAATGTCTATGGGCCAGGACAGTGGAAGCTAGGAGAGAAAGATCCTCGGTCAAGACGTCGACGAGGTAAACACTTTGTAATGGATGAATACTTTGTAGAGAAGGAATATCGAGTACGATGGAAAACAAGAAAGGGAGAGGGGTTTCCACAAGAATTCAGCTTTTTTCATCGAACAATTAGTACATATGTCAAAACACTGCTTAACGCAAAATTTCGATTAACAGCATTTGAAGAGCCACGACCACGCAATAATCAACCCTTTTTTGAGCGGGAGCATCGAATTCCATTCTTCCTCGTAATGAAGGCGAAAAAGGATTAACCAAAAATCTTACTTAAAGACCTGTCTAAATTGGTTGTCTCGAGGAAGAAGTAAAGATACCTCCTCAAAGGCTTCAGGACGTTTAAGGAGCCGTGAAATGAATCGAGTGAAGAGTTTAGAATCTTCAGCACAAGCAGCGGTAAATCCTACAGGAGATAACCCAACGAGTGCAAATCGTTTTGTTTTTTCAAAAATGAAATTCGTTGTCATAACAGGTTCCTGGGAAATCTCTTCAAGATTTAGCGCAACTTCCTCAATTATAAACAATGCACCTGCAGAAAGCCCCCGAGGATAACTTTTCGTTAAAATCGCGAATAACGGCGTATTGAGTGAAAGTTTGGTTTCTTGTGGAGTTCTTACCTCTTCAATTACAGTTTTGATGACCCAGCGTTCCTGAGTTTGAATTAGATCAAGAAATTGGTTCATGAATGCATCACCGACGATGAAGTTACGCGGTCCGAGTAATGTCCCCGTGTTTTGAAAATCAAGGGCGACTCTCACATCTTGACCTTCAGCTTCACCATGGATTATCACAATCCATACATCGGTTGCTTCCACGAAGAGTCACCAACGCAGTAGCAGATAGGCACCCAAAGAAAAAACTCTTTGGAAAAAGCCATCATAGATCTAATAATGGAAAATTTCATCGCTCTTCAAAAATGGTAAACAAAGATAATTGAAGTGGTGACGTATTCTTTGACCAGCCCTTTGACAGGGAGTGTTAAAATCAATGCCTTCTCAAGTTGATCTTGCAATTATTAATGCGGATATCAGAACTATGGATTCACAAATACCGAAGGCTGAAGCCATGGTGATAACCAATGAACGCATCATCGCTATAGGAAGTAATGCTGAGGTTGAGATATTTCAAAGTCATGCAACAAAGACCATTGATATGAAAGGACGTACAATCTTGCCCGGTTTCATTGATACCCATGCACATCTAGTGGGTTTAGGTCGTAAGATTTTACACCTTGATTTTGGAAATACCGCTTCAGTAGAAGACGCACTTCGACTAGTGAAGGAAAAAGTCGATGAATCTCCAAAAGGCAAATTAATTCTAGGATATAACTGGGATGAGAGTAACTGGGAAACTCCCCGGTACCTAACCAAAGAGGATCTTGATCCCTTCACTCCTAATAATCCAGTCATCTTAATTCGAGTTTGTGGTCACTTAATTAGTGTGAATTCTGTGACCCTCAAAAAATTAGATTTAAATTTAGATAATCCTGGGATTGACCGAGATATTAAAACGGGTGAACCGACCGGCATCCTTCGGGAGATTCCTATCGACATTCAAAAATTCCAATCGGATGAAGATGATTTTTCAACTGTGCTTATGGAAGGATGTCGCTTTGCCAACAGCGTGGGTATAACCTCTATCCACGAGAATTTATACAATCAACAACTTCCATTTATCGCCACATATCTCAGACTCCGGCAACGGGGGGAGCTGACTGTTCGAATCTACTTAAACCTGGAAGCGAAACTTCTTGATTTGCTTGCAGGTCTTGGAGCGCCAACTGGATTGGGTGATGATTACTTTCGTTTGGGCGGAGTAAAAGTCTTCATTGACGGATCAATAGGAGCTCAAACTGCTGCAATTTCTGAACCATATTATGATAAACCGGATACGGATGGATTGATATTGTTTGACGAAAAGGACTATACCTTCCTGATTACTACAGCTAATGCGCTGGGGCTTCAAGTAAGCACCCATGCAATAGGAGACCGAGCTATTGACATGGTTATTCGTACGCACGAAAATAAGAGTAGACGCGAGTTTGTGAACAGATTGCGCCATACAATTATTCACGCGGAGTTTCTCACATCCCCGCTGATTGAGCGGGTAAAGCGTTTAGAACTGCTTTTGCTTCAACAGCCTAATTTTGTTCATCGATGGGGATTACCCAATGGTATGTATGATTCTCGTCTCGGACCTAAACGTGCTAAACAGTTGAATAATTTCCGGCGAATTCTCGATGCAGGAATCAAAGTAGCATTTGGATCTGATTGTATGCCCATGGATCCTTTGTATGGTATATACTCAGCAGCAACACATCCGTATCCCTCAATTCAAATTACCACAGAAGAAGCCATTCGATTGTATACAATTGATGCGGCCTATGCAAGTTTTGATGAGAACAATAAAGGATCTCTAACCCCTGGGAAACTAGCTGATTTCGTTGTCCTTAGTCAGAATCCATTCGAAATTGATCCAAAAGAATTGAAAGACGTCAAAGTGCTTGCAACTTACGTCGGTGGAAGATGCGTCTATTCAAACCACTAAGGGACGGTTTCGCGTAAGAAATGCCGAAGTTTCTTGTAGGCTGGGAAATAGCGGTTGATCAGGATGACGTGAGACTCGAAGGGCTGCTACGGCATTAGCAAACACTGCGGTACGCCCCATTGTGGCTTCTGAAAGCATACTTACTACAAAACCTGCATCGAATGCATCTCCAGCCGCTATGGTATCCACAACTTCGACATTAAAACCCGGAACTAAATTCACATCTTTTTTCGTTGCCAGTAAACAACCCTTTGCTCCTAATTTTACAACTAATGTTGGGGCTCCGGATTTCAAAAGCGTATCAACTCCCTTCCGAGGACTACGTTCTCTTGTGAGAGCTCTAACTTCATTAGCATTGGGAAAAAATACATCAGTGAACGGGAACAGATCTAATATAGTTCCTTTTGTTTCATTAGACCAGCCAGCAGGATCCCAACCTGTATCTAACGATGTTGTAGCTCCCTGAGATTGAGCCAGTTTTAATAATCTTATTGCAGGTTTACCATGCAAAGAGTCAAGTAAATGATACCCAGCTAGATGAACCCAACGCGGCGGAGTTTCAGTTTTTCAGGCAGCTCTCAAGAGCTTCGAATTATAATTCAGCGTTGGTTCCTTGAAGGGTAACAAATCCTCGTTCTCCGTCTATTCGAATCATCACTGCAGTTACCCCGGTTATTGAGTCTTCAACTAATTGTAAGCACTTTGTATCTACATCCACCTCGCGAAAAGCTTTCAACACAATTTCTACAAAAGAGTCGACCGCTAATCGACCAGCAAATCCAGTTTTTACTCCAAGGCTAGCTCCACAAATTGCAAAATTCGCTGCAGATCCTGCGGCTCGTAAAATGAACATTGGAACAACAATCTCTTGACCAAACCGAGGCATCTTTTCCAAAGGCAAAAAAAACCAATTCGATATTGGCATCACCAATAGATAAGAGTTGGACAATTTTGGGTATCAAAGGGCCTATCCGACGCGCCATTTGCATTCCTCCAAATACAGCTAATGAATTTCTTCTCCCATTTTTGATGTTTTGGATGAAAAGCATATCCTCTCTCCTAGTCCGGCAAAAAGAAAGGAGGGATGAACGCTGATGCTTAAATTAGCAGAGCGTTCTCACCTGCCGGAATGGCATGCGAAGCAATCTGTGATTACTCGATTGGTCCGTGGTTCAAAGGTTGTATGCGGTATTATGTCATTCCGCGAACCAATGTAATCTCCATCGCTGAGACGTTTGCAACGTTGCCCTCTGCGGTTTTGACTTGTTCTGTAGAGATGTCGATGTTACGCACTTTGAGATCAGGCATGAATCGGTTTCGCAGCACTTCAGCAACGTCGACAGCGCGACTGATAGCGCGTCCCCGAGCCTTGATCACGAGTTCTTCAGGATTTCGGTTAAGTTGAGTAACACAGGCAGTGATATAACTCATCAATGGTTTGCTACCAACAAACACGACACTTTCATCACGTCGTGATTTAGGAGCTTCGGCTTTTGGTTCAGCTTTGGTTTCGGCCTTAGCTTCAGTTTTGGGTTTAGTCTCTTTTTTCTTAGTAGCCTTTTTGGCCTTTTCTTCTTCAGCTTTAGGCTCTTCCGCTTTGGCTGCTTCGGTTTTAGTAGTCTCAGCAGATTCTGTTTCTTTAGACATTATGGTAGTTTCCTCTATCTCTAGTTTGTTTGTATGCTGGTTTCACCAGTTGTCCAGTGACGTATTGCAGAAGGGACTAGGAGCTCCTCCTGCAACATGGTGAGGAGAACCGATACCCCTTCACCAACTTTAAAATGTTTGGTTTTGTCTTAGAATATTTTTGTCTAGATTGATTATTATTTTCATGTAATACGTGTTTGAATTTTTTGCCGATAAATAAACCAAATTATGAGTCCAACAACTACAAGGGGAATGGCAATTATTATTCCTAATTGAAGTGGGAAAGGATCTGGTGGTTCAGGAGTGGTAAAAGGCGTTGGGGTTATCAATTGGGTTTCGATAAATGATTCAACAACTCGCCCCACTGCCTCCAAGGAGGCAGCAGAGCATTTATCAGGAGTATCCTCGAGCGTATGCCAGAAAGGATATGATAAGTCGATAATATCGATAGCCGGAACTCCTACGTCTAGGAACGGGCGATGGTCATCTAGCACCGCAGGTCCATCTATGTTCAGAAAAATATTATCATAGTTAAGGTTCTCCGCGATTTGCCAGATAGTATCAACCAGAGTCTCAGTGGAAAACATTTCACGTCGAATTTGAAGGTCAGCATCTCCTACCATATCTAACAAGATAGCGGCGTTAATGTTCGAAATTTGTGCGATGCTCAAGCTGTCCACAAAGTAGGTTGAGCCAACAATCCAGTCCCAGCCATTGTAATTACCTGAATCTTCAGCGTCTACAAATAAAAGCATTGTAACTTCTTTAGCTTCCTCGGGCAGAACAGCAGCAAGTTCCATTAATATGGCAACTCCACTGGCACCATCATTAGCACCTAATACCGGTTTTGAATGATTCAAGGAATCAGGGTCACTATCAGCGATTGGGCGCGTATCATAATGTGCTAATAGCACATATTCAGGAGAAGCAATAGCTCCGGCCATGATGTTTCGTAACTGAGTGTCCTGATAAACCCAAGTTTGAGTTTGAACTGTCCAGTTTTGACTTTCAAGTGTTGAAATGATATAATTTCCACAAGCAGTTAGATTATTAGATCCAGGAGGTCGGGGACCAAATGCACATTGTTCTTCCAGATATGTGAAGGCACGAGTGCCATTGAATTCTAATGATTCTTGAATCGAATACCTACCAATATTAGAAGTTGAATTGATAAACAATGAGGCTGAAGGAATATTAGGTATAAGGAGACCCAGCAATATGAGACCGAGTACAGTAATTATAGTTAATTGCGATTGGCGAGCGTAATTCATAGAAATACCCAGGTCCTTGCCGACTTTCTTACCAAGAAGTCAGAAAACCCGAAACCTATAAAAGTACTGGACAGATGCCCCATTTTCGCCGTAGGGTGGCATACATGCCTCAAGATACTGATGAGCTTAAACGGATTCGTGAACGTAAAATACAGGCGCTAATCAAGGAGCAAGAGCGCCGTGAAGCTATCAAGGATGAAATCAAAGAACGCGAAAAAGAACGAGAAAAGATCATAGAAACGCTCTTTTTACCAGAAGCCGTTAAATATCTTGAGGAATTGAAAAAAACTAAACCTACGATAGCCAATCGAATTGAAGATTTAGCAATTACCCTTTATTTACGAAGACAACTCATAAATCGGATACCAAAAACTGGCGTGATTTTAGTACAACGGAAATTAGAAGGCGTCGAGCCAAAAATTACGGTGAAACGCCGCGGTGAAGACGAAGTGAGTTTTTATGAAGCTGTTAAGAAAGATTTAGCCGAGTAGTTTTATTGCGAAATAGGTCCATCATGTTGGTTGCCACTATCTCTACAGACGGAAACAACTGGATTAGGCANNTCTCTTTTAAAATCCGACCTTCCCTATTTTGGAGTGAAACTCTCACCACACTAACTGCATTTGCCCCCCAAATAGTTCGCTTAACATCGCGTTCCAGCATTTTAACCGCGGAATCGTTACTCAGTTCCTGAAATGCACCAGGACCTAGATGAAGCAGAAGGTGCAAAATAGTTCCAGCTTCTTGGAAAAGAGGATCGGGGGCAATATCCATTTCCGATGTTTCTGATGTGGCCATGACAAGTTGTGGTTTCCAATTGAAATAACGTTTACGAGCTTCCTTACGAATATTAACCAATCCAGCACAACAAAGAACTTCAATAACATCATAAAGTCTTCGTTTTTCCTGTAATGGCAAGCCTAGATGCATAAGGAGCGTGTTGGCCGTATATTCTTGTTCTGGATGATCTCGTAAAAAGGCAATAACGTGCCTAGCTACTTCGCCTAATTTCATGTCGATATCCTCGCCCAGTCCATGGAATTTTAAGGTTAGCCGCATGGCTCCTCTCTGAAAGGAATAACCAGCAAGTAGGTTACACCTTTGGACCCAAGATTGGCATCCCTCAAAACATCAGGTGTGTTCCTATTCTTTCCACTTTCTTGTTAAAAAGTACTGGTAATACCAGAAGAATGCTTCAAAAAGAACTTAATCCAAATGAAACACACTGAAAGAGTAAGTAAAAGGAGAGAGCTTATATCATTAGATTTCATGCTAGTAAGAGTGGGGCAAGGCTGGTAGGTATGCGCAATAACCGCGTATGGCTCTTTATAATTGTCTTCCTTCTTTTCTTAGTCGTTGTGCCCCTCCCCCCCAGCGTTTCAGCTTTTAACTACGTTCACTTTTGGCGAGTTCATTTCTCGGGATCGATCGAACCAACGGGAAATGATTCATTACCAATCTCACCATATTGGGACTATATTGGCAATACAACATGGCAAACAAGTGAACAACTTTCCTTCCAACTGACACTAAATAACTCCCCGATTATGCCTACCGAGTTAGGTATCGACGTCGATGGAAACCCACGTCTAGCACTAAATTTGACTTCAATGCTGGCACCGGAAGAGGTCCTAAGATGGGATGAGGAATGGCTATTCACCGTAGCAAATCGACGCCCATTGCTACCACTTATTGGTATCGCGCAATCAGGACG
>JABAOF010007152.1_pt4 | contig 55021 bp, 43 predicted proteins | sample 7062171 | NCBI WGS metagenome assembly JABAOF01 (sample SAMN14538628, study PRJNA623070) | marine sediment metagenome | biome: marine biome [ENVO:00000428]; feature: marine pelagic biome [ENVO:01000023]; material: deep marine sediment [ENVO:00002113] | place: India: Gulf of Khambhat ... | reverse complement strand
AGCGGGTCGATCTCGAAGATGCGGCGTAGCAGCTCGGCCCAGCGGTGGTCAGCGTCCACCGTCCGGCCGGCCCGGGCCAGCTTGATCGCCTCGGCGGCCAGCTCGTGGACGACCGATCCCACCTGGATGTGAAGGCTGGTCAGCTTCTTCAGCCGGTAGGCCAGCCGGGCCTCGGGCGCGGCATCGTCCGTCCAGCCGTTGTGACAACCGTAATAGTTCCAGTAGTAGCTGCGGGCGCACTTCTCCAGCTGCCGACGGCGGCTGTGCGACCAGGAAAACTCCGGGTAGGGTCCGAAGATCATGAAGGGGCTCCGGGATGTCGCGGGGGGATCTCGGGGAGGGCAGGTCAATACACCGCGGCGCGGCCGGCGTTCCCGGTTGGCGCCCGAGCGCGGTGTTGATGAGCCCGCCTCGCCCGAGCCGCCCGCGAACGTCTGGGAATCGACGTACACCCGAGCTCCAACTGAGTCACCGACCCCTCACCCCTCACCCCTTCACCCCTCACCCCTTACCCCTGCCCTCCACCCACCACCCACCACCCCTTACCGCTGCACATGCAGCTCCCACCACTCCCGCGCCCGCTCCTGCGTCCAGGCCGGCTGAGCGACGACGGACTCCAGTTCGGCGAGCAGCGCCCGGGCCGAGGTGGGCCGATCGCCCGGCCGCTTGGCCAGGCAGGCCAGGATCAACACCTCGAAGCGTTCGGGGATGGGGAGCTCGGTCTTCTGCGAGGGTGGGAGCGGCTCGCTGTAGAGATGGTGCCGGGCCAGCTCGATGGCGTTGTCGCCCTCGAAGACGGGCGCGCCGGTGAGCAGGTAGTAGGCGACGGCGCCCAGGGCGTAGAGGTCGGCGGGCGGCCCGATCGAGTCGGGCGATTGGATCGCTTCCGGCGCCATGTACAGCGGCGTACCCATGATCACGTCGGGGTGCGTGACGTCCGAGCCGCCCTCGCCCAGCTCCTTGACCAGGCCGAAGTCGAGGACCTTGACGAAGTCGTAGATGCCGCCGCGGACGCAGATCATCAGGTTGGCCGGCTTGACGTCCCGGTGGATGAGTCCGACGTCGTGCGCTTCGGCCAGCGCACCGCAGACCTGGGTCACCAGCGCCACGGTGCGTGAGGCCTCGAGCGGACCGTGCGTCTCCACCAGCCGGTCGAGGCTGATCCCCTCGACGTACTCCATCACGTAGTAGAGGACCCCATCCGACGTGCGGCCGTAGTCGTAGATGTCGATCGTGTTGGGGTGGGTGAGCTCGCTGGTGTGCTGCACCTCGCGCTCGAACCGCTCGAGCAGCGCCTCGCTGCTCCTGGCCGGCGGCAGCAGCTTGATCGCGGTGGGCCGGCGCAGCATGGCGTGCCGCGCCTTGTAGACCACGCCCATGCCGCCCTCGCCCAGCTTCTCGACCAGCGTGTAGGGACCCAGCTTGAGCGCTGCCTCCACGCGATGGTGCAGCTGGCGGATCGTCTGGACGGCGCCCACCCCCAGACCCGCTAGCGCGCTGAGCAGCAGGCCGATCGCGAGCACGGCGACCGGCAGCGAGCCGGCGGCGAACCCCGGCGGCGCGATGAAGGTGAGGGCCCAGGTCCGGTCGGCGAACGGGAAGGCGACGGAGTTGGTTAGCGAACCGGGAACCGGCTCGCCATCGAGCAGCCCCGGCTGGCTCTCGTAGAGGAGGCGCAGCTCGGGCGGCCCGGCGCTGTCGATAAGCGCGAAGTCGAAACCTTCGGTGTCCACCGAGCGCAGGGCGCGCTCGATCATCGGCGCGACCCGGAACACCTCGGCGGCGACGCCGCGGAAGGTGCGGCGCCGTTCCGCCGACGTGCTCGTGGGCCGGTCGATCCGGTAGACGGGGTGGAAGACGGCGATCGAGTAGATCGAAGGCTCGTCCTCGACTAGCCGGATCCGCGGTGACGCCACGGCCGCGCCGGTCAGCATCGCCTTCTCGACGGGTGCGAAGCGCGGCGCCTCCGACGCCACGTCGAATCCGAGCGGCGTCGGGTTGGGCGGCTCCATATAGTAGATCGGCAAGTAGAACGGCCGCTCGTCGGCCCGGACCATCGCGCCGTCGCCCCGGTCCTCCTTGAACTCGAAGCCGGCCAGCCCGTCGGCCCGGGCCGCGGCCTCGTAGGCGGCGCGCTGGTCCGCCGGCACCAGTGGCAGCCACTCCAGCGCGTAGATGCCCGGCCGGCGCTGCAGCGCACCCTCGGTGAAGACTCGGAACTCGGAGCGCGAAACCTCCACCGACGCCTCGAACAGCGCCGGCACCGAGGCCAGCACTTCCACCGGCAGAATGAACCCCTGTTCCGCCGCGTGGGCCACCTCGGCGGTGCGCCGCTCGAACGCGGCCCGCTGCAGTGTGCTCTGTCGCGCCGCGAGCACCGCGTGGGCGACGAACGAGAGCGCCGCGCCGACGACGAAGGTAACCACCGCCGGGAGGTAGCGCCGCGACCAGAGTCCCGGCCCGTCCCGCGTTTCGAGGATCGTGGCGCCGACGGGGTGTACGTCGTCTTTTCGTCCGGAGGATTCAGCCATCGAGTTCCCGGGGCGGCCGGTCTTGCTGGAACCGCTGTTCGGTGGAAACGCGAGAACAAATTGGCCAGCGGCACCCGCCCGTGTCCAGTCGGCCGCGCGATGGAACGGCTCCCGCGGTGCACTATATTGTCAGTAGTCCAGGCGGTTAGCCGGTGTATCTGCAGACGAAAGGTGTCTCATGTACGCCAACGTGCTGGTACCGCTGGGCGGTTCGAGCTTCTCCGAACACGCTATCCCTTACGCCACAGCCATCGCGAACCGCGCCGGCGCCCGACTGACCGCCGTGCTGGTCCATTCGCCCAGCGCCCCCATCTCCGAAGCCCTCGCCTCGACCCCGCTGACCGGCGAGTGGGAGAGCAGGCTGCGCCAGCGAGAGGCGGCCTACGTGACCGACCTGGTCGGCCGGCTCGAAGAGCGGGGGGTGGAGGCCGTGGCGGAGCTGAAGGAAGGCGAGGTGGCGCGGCAGCTGATCGAGCGGGCGAAGTCCGGGGCCGACCTGCTGGTCATGGCGACCCACGGCCGGGCCGGGCTGGAGCGCGCCTGGCTGAGCAGCCGTGGCCGAAGAGGTCGTCCACCACGTCAAGCTCCCGGTGCTGCTGGTCCGGCCCGCCTCCGAGAGGCCGCTAGCATCCAGCTCTGCACAAGGCGGTAGGCCGAGTCCTCTGCGGGACGTCCTCTTGGCCGGGAGGAGCAGCGGACTGATCATGAGGTGTCGTAGGATGCGATCTGGCGTCTTAGGCGACTTAACCCGGAGGGTTCTCCACCGTCGTTCGTAGGAGATGATATGCCTGTCCGACGCCGCATACAGCAGCAGCTCCGACCCCGGCGTACCGGCTGGTGCACCGTTTCAATCCTCCTCGCTGTGTGCTCGACCGCCCGGGCGCAGGAGGGGCGGGAGACAGTGCTGGACAGCATCCTCACCCGGGCCGACAGCGTGTTCGACAGCATCCCCCAGACACCACGCTGGTGCGACATGTTGCAGCTCACTTCGAAACGGGTGGACGTTGGCACGGCGGCTCTGTACGTCGAGGAAGAAGGTGAAGGCACGGCACTGGTCCTGCTTCACGGAGGGCCCGGTGCCACACATCACTACTTCCATCCCTGGTTCGCGCGCGCCGCTGAATTCGCACGAGTCATCTACGTCGATCAGCGGGGATGCGGTCTCTCCGAGTACGAGCCCGGCCCGGAGGGCTACTCGGTGGATCAGGCGGTAGAGGATCTCGACGCTCTCAGGGAGGAGCTCGGATTCGACAAGTGGGTCCTGCTCGGACACTCCTACGGGGGCTTTCTCGCGCAGTACTACGCGACCCGGTTTCCGGAACGTGTTTCCGGTATGGTGCTCGTCGCGGCGTCACCTGGGATGTGGGTCAGATTCCGCAACAGGCAGTACACGCGCATCACGCGAGAAGAGATGGCCCGGATCAGGGAGGTCAGAGAACAGCTGCGCGAGTGGGCGACCGCCGGTCGCATTCCGCAAGATGAACTGACGGCTCTCATTGTGTACAACTCGTTTCTGAACGGCGACTGGAAGCGACAGAGCTTCTACAGGCCATCGGTCGAGAAGACCGCACGGATTGCACTGTACGAGTGGCATCACGACCCGGAGGGCTTCAGGTCACAAGTCGGGGCCTCGCAGGAGATGATCGACTTGCGCGGTGCGTTCGCAGGAAGCCCCATCCCTACCCTGATCGTGGAGGGGGAACACGATCTCACCTGGTCGGAGGACAAGCCACGCATCTTGCACGACAACCATCCGGGAGCCGAACTGGTCGTTCTCGACCGCGCTGCCCACGAGCCGTTTGCCGATGCGCCCGAGCTGTTCTTCGCCCACCTGCGTAGCTTCATCGAGTCGCTCCCGGACGTACCGCCTGACCGTCTCAAAGCCTACCAGGCATACCTTGCCGCTTGGCACGCACAGCGGACGGCCTCGACCGAGTACCTGCTGAGATCTCTCAGCAACGATCGCGATTCAAACCGGAAGCTCGCCGAGCGCTACAGCCGGGCGTGGCTGCCGCAACTCTCGGAGTCCGACTACTACTTCCGATATCTCCAGAGGGTCGGGTTCGGCCTGTACGACCTGGAGCAGTATGACGAGGCCCTGGTCGCGTTCCAGGCGCTTCAGGACGCGGCGCAGCGTCGCGAGAGCCAAGGAATTCCGCTCTACGTAGGCCTGGTGTGGCAAGGCCACGTCCTGGATCTGCAAGGGAAGAGAGCCGCGGCGGTCGAGCGCTATCGTGAGGCTGCTGCTTTGAACCTCCGGGGTTCCTGGGCTCATCCCGAATTCGGGATGCAATTCGAGTTCACACCCTACGCAAAACAGCGCATGGAGACTCCGTTCAGGCGGATCGAGATGGTGCCGCGACGGTGACTGCAGCACGGCTGCCCGCAGGGATGGAGGACTCCTAATGCGGAAGACAGTAGTAGCGAGTGCACTTGCCTTTGCAGCCTGGGGTTTCGCCTGCCGTGAGGCACCGCACGAAACCGCTTGGCGTGGTACGATCGACACACTTCCATCCGGCACTGTAGTTGTCAGCAACACAAGTGAACCTATCTGGAGCGAAGGCGGCGGGTGGCGCGTCATCGAGGAGGTGCGAATCGGCAGGGTTGAGGGCGACGGACCGGACGTGTTCGGCAGAGTCACGTTGCTCGACGTTGATCGGGCCGGCCGCATCTGGGTATTTGAGGCACAAGCCCAGGAGATCCGAATCTTCAGCGCCGACGGCAGTTTCCTCCGTACGGTGGGAGGCAGGGGTGGCGGCCCCGGTGAGTTCATTCGTGCAGCGCACATGCAGACGGGCCCCGGGGGCCACGTTTGGCTGTTAGATCCGGGAAACGACCGGCTGTCGGAATTTGACACAGCTGGGACGTTCCTCGGGAGTCGACACTCACCGGGTGGATTCATGATGACGCCCTGGCCGGGTGGCTTCGCCGGCGACGGGTTCTGGCACTATCCCATTGCACCACCGAGCGAGGCCGGGTTTCGCGTTCGTCTCGTCCGCTGCAGCGCGGACTTGCAGCCCATCGACACAGCCGACGTTCCAACAGATCCGAAGGAACGTGAACCCTTCGTCCACCCGATTGAGGACTACTACCTTATGGCGAGTGTCCCATTCTCGGGTGGGTTCCGCTGGCGACTCTCGCCCTCGGGTACGATCTGGGGCATGGTCACCGACGACTACAAGTTCTTTGAGCTGTCCTTCCAGGGCGATACCCTTCTCACCTTTACGCGCGAATTCACTCCACTCCTGGTGACTGAGTCAGATATCCAAGGAGCGCTCGAGGATCTCGAGTGGTTCACCGATGAGGGCGGCAACATCGATCGCGCCAAGATCCCTAGCCGGAAGCCCGCGACCGAGGACTTCTTCTTCGACGACCAAGGAAACATCTGGGTTGTGCCCGTGTCGCCGCCGGAGGATTACCGCCGCACCGTAGATGTCTTTGATCCTAGCGGTCGGTACCTCGGCACGGTGCGCTTGCCGTTTCGATTCTCCCGACCATACCCGGTCATCCGCAATGACACGATGTATGCGGTCACCACGGACCTACTAGACGTGCCGTACGTTGTGCGAGCAAGGATTGAGAAGCCGTAAGGTGTACCGGACCGTCCCGCCGCGATCCAGCAACTCGAGGCTTTGGTCAATCAGGTCGAGGCGCTTTTGCCGCCCGATGGCGCGGGTGCGTGACGCGCAGAAGCCGTAGTAGCGCTGGAGTACTTCGCGCCCCCGCCGGAGGCTCTACACTCTCATAAGGTCGTGTTAGGCAGCAGCAAGGGCTTGTACCGCGGCGCGATACCATGCCTGAAGATGGCGCACTCGCCTAAACGCTGGTTGGCCCTCAATACTCCTCACGAACCAGTGAATGAGGCCGTCCCAGTCTTCGAAGCTGCCCGGTGGAACTAGTGTCCAGCCGAGTTCCTCGAGCGTCCAGTTGCCCTTGGCACTGTTTCGAGCCATCGAACTCGTTACCCAGTTATCCTCAGCATCGCGACCGCCCCGAGCGACGGGCACAACGTGATCGATCGTTGGTGTGAGTTCCCATGTGCCGGTCCCTCCCGGGTGAGGANNGTGGGACACCCGGGCAGCCCAGAGAACCCCAAAGCCCGTTCAGGGGACTGGGGGAGCAATGCTCTAGGCCGAAGCGGAGGTGGTGGGAACCCTGGCGCACCGGGGTGGAGCGCGGGAACGGCGGCGCCCAGATCGATCATCTGCGGCCCCATGCGCGGTGCGGCGCAGGTGGTCGAGGAGGCGGTGGATCAGAGGAACGGTGATGAGTAAGCAAAGAGTGAGGAGTAAGGAGTAAGGAGTACTCCTCACTCCTCACTGCAGTTTGCTCCCGACCCGTTCAGCGGGTCGATCTCGAAGATGCGGCGTAGCAGCTCGGCCCAGCGGCGGCGTGTCTGGCGCAGCGCAACGGGCACGGGCTCGGCATACACGGGCACCTGCTCCTCGCCGCCGGCTTTCCGCCGAGTGCCGCGGGTGCGGTTGGCGTACCAGCCGTAGTAACGCTGTAACACCTGCCCCTTGTCGGGGATGTGGCTGACTACACGAGCCAGGAACTCCAGGGCATCCACTTTCTCACTGCCCGCGGTGGGCCCCGTCGGCTTGTCAGAGTGATAGGTGACAGTGGCGTTGTCTGACTGATACTCCAGGCGGCGTAGCGCCACGGGGTTCCTCGCGCAGTAACGGGCCAGGCGTACGGCGAACTCGCGATCGGCGGCAGCAACCCACACCCCGTCATGGACGTGAAACCCCGAGTGGGGCCAGGCGAGCATCCCGCGCGCCGTCTCGGCATTCATCAGCCCGCGGCGCACGAACAGCCTGAGCACCGCGCGGCGGAACGCCTCGCTGAGCGTCGCTACATCGTGCAGCGGCCAGCGCACGAACGTGCCGTCGGCCCGGAAGCCGCCATCGGTCACCAGCACATGGAGATGCGGCTGCCAGTTGGCCAATGACCCGTGGGTCTGGATAGATGCCACGAGGCCGACCGAGAGATCGGCCTCACCCACGGTGGCCCGGATGAAGCCGGTGATGGTGCGTGCGGCCACCCGGGAGAGGTCGCCCAGTAGGGCCCGCTCATAGAAGAAGTACGGCCGCAGCCGCTTGGGGACGGTAAGCACCACCTGCCGGTGCGGCACCGGTGCGAGCAGCGTCTCCTCCAGCCACAGGCCCCACAGCGCCAACCGCTTGGCGTGGCAAGTGGGACAGAAGTAGCGGCACTTGCAGGAGAAGGCGAGCAGGTATTCGTGCGCGCAGCCGCCACAGCGGACCCGCGCGAAGCCGTGCTTCAGGATGCCACAGGCGAGGAACTTCTCGACCACCTCGGCCACGACCGGCCGCCAGTATCCATAGCGGTGGGCGAACCGTTCGTCGTAGACCGTACTGAACTCCGCGAAGTGATCCTCGAGCAGCCGATACAGCGGCGAGGCTCGAGGCCGACGGGGCCGGTAGACGCCCAACGATCCCGGGGCATCTCCGGGCGCTCTGGACTTTGCCGCAGCTGCCGACGCTCCCATGTGCCGGTCCCTCCCGGGTGAGGACCGGAGGCATCATGGGGGACGCCGGTGTCAGATCTGGTGCCAAAAACGCGGCCGGCCGGTGCGGATCGTGGCAGAACGAGTTGCCGAGCCAGCAGTCTGGCCTGCAATGCAACACGGTGAGGAGCCGACACACGTCACGCCTCGGGACGCGCGTCGACCGCTCAGGCACCTGTGGCCTACCGCCGCAATGGCCGTCGTGGCGCGAGTGGCTGCGGCCTAACGCGGCCATGAAGCCGGCCCGCGGGTTTCGTTTCAGAGGAAGTGATCGGTGTTGGCGCCCCACCACCATCGAGCAACGCCCATGTTCCGCTTGCCCGTACGTCATCACGCGCGCAGCTTATGGCCAGGCCGTCAGGCCGCCCAGAAGCGGCCTTGAGAATCATGACCTCCATTCGATCCCGAAGGAGAACCGTATGGGGCGCCGGCCGGCTCTCCTGCGCCCGATGAGGAACGACTGTAATCCCGAGGAACAGGGCCAGCCCGAGCGGGAAACGGGTGGGTTTCACACAGGGAGACTCCTGTGGTTCACCCGGGCTTGAATGACGACGAGGGCCGCTATTAGAATCCTGCGTTTGGTCATCTGAGAACATACCCCCCGGTGTGGCATGACGCTTCTCACTCTAACCGGTGTGTCGAAGCGGTTTGACGGCGTTGTGGCAGTTGACGGCGCCAGCTTCACGGTCGATCGCGGCGAGGTTGTGGGGTTCCTTGGTCCCAATGGGGCGGGGAAGACCACCACGATGCGGTTGATCACCCAATTCTACGAGCCTGACGAGGGCGAGATCCTGTTCGACGGTGTCCCCCTGGAGGAAGCTGCCCGGGGCGCCAAGCGCCGGATTGGCTATCTCCCGGAAAACAACCCCCTCTACGGTGAGATGCTGGTCACCGAGTACCTGGAGTTCGTGGCGCGCCTGCGAGGGTTGGTTGGTCCCCCGCAGGCGGAAGCCATCGATGAGGCGGTGGCCGCCACGGGGGTGGCGCAGGTGTACTACCGTCCCATTGGCGAGCTGTCCAAGGGCTTCCGGCAGCGGGTGGGCCTGGCGCAGGCAATCCTCCATCGGCCTGATCTCCTGGTGCTGGATGAGCCGACGGAAGGGCTCGATCCCAGTCAGCGGGTGGAGATCCGGCGACTCATCAACGAGCTGGGACGCGACCGCACGGTCATCCTGTCCACCCACGTGCTGCCGGAAGTGCAGCACACCTGCTCTCGACTGTTGGTGATCCATAAGGGACGGATTGCGGCTGATGGCCCCGTGGAGACGCTAACTGCACAGGCGGAGGGTCGGGTGCAGATCGCCGTGGAGGCCGAGGGTGAGGGCGTCGTCGAGGGTCTCAAGGGTCTCGAAGGGGTCCTGCGCGTTGCGGAGCCGGGGGCCCGGGCCCGGGGTCGGGTGACCGTCACCCTGACGGCCGACGGCTCGCACGACATTCGCCCCGCAGTGTTCGGCCTCGCGAAACAGCGGGGATGGACCCTCTACGAGCTGCACCAGGAGACTCGGAGTCTCGAGGACCTCTTCCTGCAGTTGACCAGCGAGGCCGAGGGATCATGACGACAGTCTGGATTCTCGCACGCCGCGAGCTCCGAGCCCTGTTCGACCATCCCACGGGCTACATCCTGCTGGTGGTATTCCTGGCAGTGAACGATTTCCTGTTCTTCCGCCAGGCCTACCTCACGGGCACTGCGTCACTCCGGCCGATGCTGGACCTTCTGCCCTGGATCTTCTTGTTCTTCATCCCGGCCGTGACTATGCGGGCCATCGCGGAGGACACCCGCAGTGGCACGCTGGAGGTCGTGCTGGCGCAGCCGGTGACCGAGGTTGAGCTGCTCGCCGGCAAGTACGTCGGCCAGCTCATCTTCATCTGGCTCGCCCTCGCCCTCACCATGCCGGTCGCCTTCGGTCTGTCCCTGGGCGCGGACCTGCAGGTCGGGGTAATGGTGGCCCAGTATGTTGGAGCCGCGCTCTTGGCTGCGGGACTCGCCGCAGTGGGACTCTGGGCGTCCAGTACCACGGCCAACCAGATCACCGCCTTCATCGTCGGGGTCGCGGTGATGTTCGCGCTCATCCTGGTGGGGGCTAACCCCCTCATCACCGGGCTCCCTCCAGGCCTGAGCGCGATCATCGCCAACCTCTCGGTGCTGCCACACTTCGAGAACATCGCCCGCGGCGTGATCGACCTCCGGGACGCGGTCTACTTCGTGGCTCTGGCAGGCGTATTCCTGGGCCTCGCGCACCTCGCCATCATGGGGCGCAAGCTCTCGGCCCACCGGGACACGCGTAGGCGTCTGCGACTCGGCACGGTCCTCATTGCGATCATTCTGATCCTGGTGAATCTCTTCGGCCGGCACATCGGTGGGCGCCTCGACCTGACGCCGGGCAAGGCCTACACCCTCTCGGGCGCCAGCAAGGCCCTCCTCGCCGGACTCGACGACCTGGTCACCATCAAGCTGTTCGTGTCGCAGAGGCTCCCGCCTGAGATCGCCATCGTGAAGCGGGACATCGGAGACCTGCTTGCCGATGTCCGGTCGGCGGGCGGCGGGAACGTGAGAGTCGTGGAGCTCGATCCCGCCGGCGACTCGGAGGTGGAAACTGAGGCCCGGTCGCTGGGCATCCCACCGGTCCAGTTCAACGTGATCGGTGAGGCGGAGCTGCAGGTGCAAGAAGGGTATCTCGGAATAGCTGTGCAGTACGCTGACGGCAGCGAAACCATCCCGTTCGTGCAGCGTACCGAAGATCTGGAGTACCGGCTCGTCTCATTCATCCGGTCGCTGACTCGCACCGACAGGCCGGTAGTGGGGTTCGTAGAGCCGCCGGTGGATGCCCGGGGCCCCGCCTTTACCTGGCGCACGCTCAGGCAGGAACTGGAACAGAACTACGAAGTGCGCACGCTCTCCGCCTCTGATAGTGGCGACATCGCGGACGACGTGTCGCTGCTCGTCCTTGCGGGCACACAGCCCTTTCTGGATACGCTGCAACAGGAGCGATTCAAGGCATTCCTGAGGAGGGGGGGCGGCGCTCTGGTGATGGCTCGGGGCATGGCCCTCGACCCACAGGGCTTCATGGCCTCGGCGCGGCCAGTGAGCTGGAACGCAGTGCTACAGCCATATGGGGTTTCGATCCGCCCCGATCTGGTGTACGACCTGGCGTCGAACGAGATGGTGTCGATGCAAGTACCCATGGGTCGGGTCCTTCGCTCGTACCCGTTCTGGCTGCGGGCGCTGAGCACGCAAGCGACCCCGGTCAATCAGGACCTCGAAGCGATCCTGCTGCCATGGGCGAGCTCGATTGACACCACGGGTGCGGCGCCGGGGACGGTCGCGCCCCTGTTCACCTCGAGTCGCGCAGGCGGAGTCGAGGGCGGTCGGGCGTTCGTTGCACCCCAGCGGGACTACCCCACGGACAGTCTGTCCCCTCGATTGGTGGCAGCCTTGGTCAACCCGCTGGCGGCGGACAGCGTGGGCGAGTATCGGGGGCGCGTGGTGCTCGTGGGGAACGAGGAATTCGCCTCCGACCGCTATGCCGGCAACTCGCCTACTGGCCTGGTGTTCGCTCTCAACGCGGTGGATTGGCTGGCGCAGGATGACGCGTTGATTCAGATCCGGTCGAAGAATCGCAGGCCGCCACCCCTGGTGTTCGAGAGCGGCACCACTCGGGACTTCGTCAAGTACGGCAACGTGGCCGGTATGCCAATCCTCCTCATCCTCGTTGCGTCGGCGCGGCTCTGGCGCCGGCGGGTGCGGACGCGGGAGACATACCGGTCCCCCAAAGGGGCCGGAAGCCCATGACACCGCGGCAACTCAAGCGGCTCGCTGTTGTGCTGGTCGCCGTGCTGATCCTCTGGGGGATGTTGGAAATGCTCGGCGGAAGGAGTGACATGATCGAAGAGGTTGGGCTGCTCCGCCCGGTCACTGCCGCCGAAGTGGATACCATCGAGCTCGCCGGACCGGACGATACCGTGCGCCTGGTCCAGTCTGTCCCCGGTACCTGGTCGGTGAATGGCTACCCGGCATCGGCAGACGGCGTGAGCGAGTTGTTTCGGGCGATCGCTGAGTCGGTCAAGGCGAGTCTCGTTGCCCGAAGCCCGTCGTCCCACCAGCGAATGGGGGTCGACACCGCGAGTGGCAAGCGCTTGAGGATCGTACGCGGCGACAACACGCTGGCGAACCTGGTGGTCGGCCGGCAGGGCCGTCAGTTCCGAACTGTCTACGCGCGGCGTGACGGGGACGACCGGGTGTATCTAATGGAGGGAGCGCTAGCCCCCCTATTGGACCGGTCGCTCACCGATTGGCGCGACAAGCGCATCGTGGCGGTGGAGCCCGACAGCATCACCCGTGTCGCGGTGGAACGCGGTGGGTCCGGCTATGCCATTGAGCGCGCCGCCGAAGGTTGGACTTTCACCGACGGTGGGCAGACCGACTCGGCAGCGGTGAGCAAGCTACTCGGCGGGTTCCGAGACCTCGTGGCACAGGGTGCGGCGTTCGCCGCCCCGGAGCAGGTCGATTCTACGGACTTCGTGCGGCCGGACCGCCGAGTGACGCTGTTTGGTGGGCAGGCTGATACCTTGGCGGCCCTCGTGTTCGACTCCACGGAGGCAGCGTACTGGGTCCGCCATGCGGCGGGTGGCATCATCTATCGGTTGTACTCGTGGAAGGTCGATGACCTCGCGCCGGCGGACAGTTCCCTACGGAAGAAAGAGGAGGGGCAGTAGGGGCACGGTACGACGGCGTGACGGCAGTCCGGCATGAGCCTGCCACTTGGCTGTGAAGAACCCCCGGGCAACACCCGGGGTTCTATATGCCGTCATGCAGTGTACCGCCTCACGTCCCTCCCCTCCGGATCCCGCTCACATCGTTGCGAGTAGCGGGACGGAAGGATGGAAGGACGGAACGGCGGAACGGCGGAACGAAGGACCGATGCAACGCAACGACTCACCGCGACGCTACCGTCGTTCCGTCGTTCCATCATTCCACCGACTAGTCAAGTAGCCTGCGGACGCTGCGAAACACCGCATACCACATCCTTCGTGTGAGTCTCCCAGTACTGGTGTTTTGCCGACTGGGATGGTAGGAGGCGATCACGGTCATTCCGTCCGGCATGTTGGACACGACACAGTGGCCGAACTTGGGTCGGTTCTCGGGCGCCAAGCGGCTCCACCATCCGGCCGCCTTCAGCCACTGAGTGTGGGCGACGTGACCGAGCGTGAGGACCACCTGCACTTGCCGCAGCAGCCGTAGTTCCGTTTCGAGGTACGGCTGGCAGAGCCGTAGCTCCTGTTGCGTCGGCCGGTTTCCTGGTGGCGCGCACCGGGCGGCTGCCGTGACGTAGCAGTCGTGGAGTCGCATCCCGTCGTCGCGGGCTACCGAGTGGGGCTGGCTCGCCAGCCCGAATCGGTGCAGTGCCTCATAGAGCCAGTCGCCGCTGGAGTCCCCTGTGAAGATGCGGCCTGTGCGGTTCGCGCCGTGCGCCGCTGGCGCCAGGCCGACAATGAGCAATCGGGCCTGCGGGTCTCCGAAGCCGGTCACGGGTCGGCCCCAGTAGTCCCAATCGCGGAACTCGCGCTTCTTATCGCGCGCAACCAGCTCTCGGTGTTCGACCAATCGGGGACACTGCATGCAGCTTGCGATGACACGCGCGAGGGTCGGGAGCGATCGACATCGGCTGACGCGTGAGGCGGTCGGGCGGTGTGGCGGTCGGGCGGTCAATCGGCCGCCGGTGCTATCGAGCGCCAGTCTGCCTGACCCCCGTCCGCGCTCATTGGCTGCCATACCGCCTGACCGCCAGACCGCCCGTCATTTCGTCCTCTTCGCAATCTCCTCCGCCCGTAGCTCGCGCCGCAGGATCTTCAGCACGGAGCTCTTTGGCAATTCCTCGCGGAACTCGACGTACTTGGGCACCTTGTATGGGGCGAGGTTATCCCGGCAGTATGTGATTATCTCGTCCTCGGTCACGTGCTGCCCTGGCTCTGGCACCACGAACGACTTCACCGTTTCGCCGCGCCGGGCGTCCGGCAGTCCGATGGTCGCCGCTTCCCGTATGCCGGGGTGCGCCATCAACACGTCGTCGATCTCGTCGGGGTACACGTTGAAGCCGCTGCACAGGATCATGTCCTTCGTGCGGCCGACGATGAAGTGGAAGCCGTCTTCATCCACGCGGCATAAATCTCCCGTGGCAAGCCAGCCCTCCTTGAGCACCTGCGCCGTCTCGTCGGGGCGGTTCCAGTAGCCCTGCATCACCTGGGGCCCCTTGATCAGGAGCTCGCCCACCTCGCCGGGGGGCACCTCAGTAATGCCGTCTTTCGGATCCACGACCTTGATGTCGGTGTTGGGGAGTGGCACGCCAATACTCCCCACCTTGCGCCTCGTGTAGAGCGGATTGCAGTGGGTGCAAGGTGACGTCTCGCTGAGCCCGTAGCCCTCGGAGATCTTGCTTCCTGTCAAGCGCTCGAAGCGCTGCAGGACGTCGACCGGCAGGGGTGCCGATCCGGAGACGCAAACCTTGATGCTGCGGAGGTCGACCTTCTCGATGCCGGGTTGCTGCGTGATGGAGTTGAAATGGGTCGGCACTGCCGGGAACATCGTCACGCGGTGCTTCACCACGTTCTTGATGATCGCTGGGATGTCTCGCGGGTTGGGCACCAGCACCATGGCGGCACCGAGGGAGACCGCATTATTCATCACGGTGGTGAGTCCGAACGAATGAAACAGCGGGAGCGCGCCGAGCACCACCTCGTGTCCGAATTCGATATCACCCAACCACGTCCGGACCTGCTGGACGTTGCACGAGAGGTTCTGATGCGTGAGGGTTGCCCCCTTCGAGACACCGGTGGTGCCGCCAGTGTAGAGGAGCGTCGCCGTGTCATCGAAGCCGATCTCGACGTCGGGTGGCTCCGGCGGTGTCGCCTCGATGGTCTTGCGGAAGAAGTGTACGCCTGGCGCCGCCTCCACCTTGGCGATGAGCGGTGGATCCAGTCGCCTGAGCTTGAGAGGGGCCAGGATGTTCAGCGGGAAGCGCAAGTATTCGGGGACCGAGGCGATGACGTAGTGCCTGACCGGGAGGCGCTCCCGAATTGACCGGACACGGCTGGCGTAGATGAAATCCGCCAGGATTGCCACATCGCAGCCGGCGTCGGTCCATTGGTGTTCGATTTCGCGAGGGGTGTAGAGGAAACTCGTAGGCACCGCGACCGCACCCAGCGAGAGCGTTGCGTAGTAGCCGATCACGAACTGTGGAAGGTTGGGAAGCTGGATGGCTACACGGCTGCCTTTGGCAACACCCATGCTGGCCAGCGCGGTGGCGAGCCGATCGACATGATCCTTGAACTCCTGGTACGTCAGTGTGCGGTTGAGGAAGGTCAGGGCAGGACGCTCGCCATATTTCTCTGTGGAGCGCGTCAGATACTGAGGCAGCGTGCACTCCTCAAAGTCCACCTCCGCCCCCACGCCGTCGTCGTAGTACTTGTGCCAGATCCGCGGTTCCATGGGACGCTCGGTGAGAAAGGGTGAGGTTGAAAGTGGTCCCGGAGTAAGGGCGACGCTAGATCGGGGCCGCTCGGCAGCCCCATCGTCCCGTCCGCGCCCCCTGCGGCGGGACCGGCAGCCATGCCTCTCCGCTCTCCTCCCCAGCGTCAGAGACGGCAGCAGATGGCCGATCTGCCGGATCAGCTGCCTTTCCCGCTCCTGCCGCCCTCTTGTCACGCCGCTCCCCGATTCTTCCGGACTCCACCGGCGGACAGTTAGATTGGCCCTCGACTGCCAATGCCGGTCAGCCTACCGCCTACTGCGCACGGTGCACTACGCGCTGCGTACCGCGCGCCAGACTGCTGAGGAGCCCGTGATCAATCGCATCGCTGCCCCGTCTGCCCCTCCTCCCCCCGCTGCCCCTCTTGCCAAGCCGTTCTGCCGTCATGCCGTTCTCGTCGCAGTGACCGCCCTGGTCGCCACTGCGGCGTTCGCCCCCCCTGCCGCTAGCGCCCAAGGTCTCTCTCGCATCGAGCGGGAGATCGTCTCCTACATCGACGAGCATACGGAGGATGCCATTGGCTTCCTTGAGCGGGTGGTGAATGTCAACAGTGGGACGATGAACTTCGAGGGTGTACGTCAGGTCGGGCGCATGTTCCGCGCCGAATTCGATGCGCTGGGGTTCGCGACCCAGTGGATTCCCATGGACGAGGTCGAGCGCGCCGGGCACCTGTTCGCCGAGCGGCAGGGGAGCGTGGGTAAGCGCGTGCTCCTCATCGGGCACTTGGATACTGTGTTCGAGAAGGACAGCCCGTTCCGGCGCTTCGAGCGACACGACTCGATCGCCAAGGGTCCCGGCGTCGAGGATATGAAGGGTGGGGACGTAGTGATCCTCCTCGCTCTCAAGGCCCTTCAGGCAGTGGGAGCGCTGGATGGAGCGAGCATCATAGTGGCGTTCACGGGAGACGAGGAAGACACCAACGACCCGCTGAGCATCGACCGCGGCGATCTCATCGACGCCGCGCGGCGGAGCGACATCGCCCTGGGGTTCGAGGGTGGAGTTGGCGGCATGGCCACGGCCACCGTCGCCCGCCGAGGCTTCACTGGCTGGGTCCTGCGGGTCACCGGCACGCCGGCCCATTCATCGCAGATCTTCCGGGAGGACCTAGGGAGTGGGGCGATCTTCGGGGCCGCCCGCATCCTGAACGCCTTCCACGAAGAACTCCGAGGGGAGCAATATCTCACGTTCAATCCCGGGATGGTCGTCGGTGGGACGACAGTGGAGTTCGACGCCATGCACAGCCGGGGCACGGCGTTCGGGAAGACCAACGTGATTGCGGAGACCGCCGTGGTTGCGGGGGACCTTCGCACCATATCGGGGGAGCAGCGGGAGCGGACCAAGGAGCGCATGCGTAGCATCGTAGCACGACATCTGCCCCACACGTCGGCGGAGATCGACTTCAGGGACTCGTATCCCCCCATGGCGCCGACGTCCCAGAACTACGAGCTGTTTGGCCGGCTGGACCAGGTGAGTCGCGACCTCGGCCTCGGTCCGATCGAGGTTGTCGATCCCGGTCAGCGCGGCGCTGCAGACATCTCGTTCGTCGCGTCCCACGTCGACGCGTCGCTGGCCGGACTCGGTGTAGTTGGTGAAGGCGCCCACACGGCGGAGGAGACGGTGGATCTCAGATCCATTCCCATCGTGGCCAAGCGGGCGGCGGTGTTGATCTACCGGCTAACGCGGGAGGAGCCGGGGATGTGACGGCAGGCGGCATGAGCGGCACGACGGCGTACACGGCACGACGGCATCGAGGCCTGCACTTGTACGCGAATCCCCGGGCGGTGCCCGGGGATCTTCATGCCGTACATGTCAGGCCGTTGCGCCATGCCGCCCCTGCCGTAATTGCTCCTGTCCCGGCTCCCTCTACTCCTCCACGGCCGCTCGCCTGGCCACGCCCACTTTCTCCAAGATCCCCTCCATCAAGCACCACCGGCTGAAGCTGGACTGCAGTAGGTTGAGACCCACGAATGCGGTGAACAGATACCAGTACGGACTCACCCAGTAGCCGAGGGCGAGGGAGAGCAAGACGAACGTCCCGGCGATACGCCGAATCAGATAGTGCATCTTCATGGCAACTCCCCTGTGTTGAAGGAAAAGTTCGGTACCAGCCTCACATGTCACACTGGCGAATGCAGTTCAGGATGTGCTGGACTTTAGGCTCCACGATCCTGTAGTGGACGTGGTTGCCGTCCCGCCTCGCGGCGACGATGCCGCAGCCCCGCATCTTCGCCAGGTGCTGGGAGACGATCGCCTGGGGGAGTTCCAGTGTCTCCTGGATTTCGGTGACGGTTGCCTCACCGCGCTCCAGCGTCTCGACGATCTTCAGCCGTTCGGCGTGGCCCAACAGCTTGATGATGTCGGCCGCCCGGGAGAGCAGCTCCGGATCAATCGTGCGAACGAGGGTTTTCCGTCCCATGGCGCATAGTATAATAGCAATAATCCTATGTGTCAACGACAGCTGACCGGTCAGGAGAGGGGGAGGGGCAGTGAAGGAAGGAGCAGCGGGGAGGCCAGGACTGCTGCGGTGGGCAGACTGAAGACAGGACGCCATGTACGGCATTAGACCGACATAAGCAGGCACGGAAGACCCCGGCTTTCGTCCGGGGTCAGCACTTCCTTGGGTGATGCGGTCGTGCGCTACGGCCTCATGTGTTGCCGTCTATGCCCTCTGCCGTAATGTCCTACCCGTTCTCCCGCTGCCTCAATCACACATCCAGATTCCGCACGTACTTTGCGTTGGCCTCGATGAACGCCCTACGGGGCTCGACCTCGTCCCCCATCAGCGTCTCGAATAGCTTGGCCGCGACCGATGCGTCTTCCAGTTCGACTCGGAGCACTGTGCGGCTCGCCGGATCCATGGTCGTGCGCCAGAGCTGGTCAGGATTCATCTCACCCAGGCCCTTGTAGCGCTGGACCACCACGTTGCCCTTCGCCTGCGCACCGTTGGTGAGGCGCTTGATGTACCCGTCTCGCTCCTCGTCATCAAAGGCGTAGAACTCCTCCTTGCCCTTGGCCACCCGGTAGAGTGGCGGCTGGGCGATGTACACGTAGCCTGCCTCGATGAGGGGGCGCATCTGTTTGTAGAAGAACGTGAGCAGCAGCGTGCGGATATGGGCGCCGTCCACGTCCGCGTCCGTCATGATGATGATCTTGTGGTACCGGGCCTCGTCGAGCTTGAACTCGTCGTCGCCGACGCCGGTGCCGATGGCGGTGACGATGGCCCGGATCTCCTCGTTGGATAGGATCTTGTCAACCCGGGCCTTCTGCACGTTCAGGATCTTGCCGCGCAACGGCAGGATCGCCTGAAACGATCGGTCCCGCCCCTGTTTCGCCGATCCCCCGGCGCTGTCGCCCTCCACGAGGTAGAGCTCGCACATGGCGGGGTCGGTGAGGGAGCAGTCGGCGAGCTTGCCTGGCAGCACGCCGTTTTCAAGAGCGCTCTTTTTCCGGACCAGCTCCCGTGCCCTGCGTGCCGCCTCCCGGGCCCGCGCGGCGCTCAGCGCCTTCTCGATGACGGCGCGAGCGGCAGATGGCGTCTCCATGAGGTAGCTGCCGAGGCGCTCGTACAGGGCGGTCTTGACGATGCCCTCCACCTCCGAGTTCCCCAGCTTGGTCTTGGTCTGGCCCTCGAACTGCGGCTCCTTGACCTTGATGTGGAGCACTGCGGTGAGCCCCTCCCGCACGTCATCGCCGCTCAAGGTGACAGTATCCTTCTTGAACATCCCCTTGTTCTTGGCGACTTCGTTCACGCAGCGGGTGAGCGCCGCCTTGAAGCCGGTGAGGTGGGTGCCGCCCTCGTGCGTGTTGATGTTGTTCACGAAGGAGAACACGTTCTCCTGGTACCCGTTGTCCCACTGCATCGCCACGTCGATTTCCACGTCCTCCTTGCTCGTGGAGAAATGGATCGGCTTGGCGTGCAGAGCCTTGCGGTTGCCTCTCAGGTACTCGACGAACTGGGAAATGCCCTTCCTGTAGATGAACGTCTCCTGGGTGGGCTTGTCCCCCCGCTCATCCGTGATCGTGAGCTTGATCCCGGAGTTCAGGAACGCCAGCTCCCGGAGCCGGTTGGTGATGGTTCCGTAGTCCAAGTCGCGGGAGTCGAAGATCTCGGAATCGGGCCTGAACGTGACCTTGGTGCCCCTCTTCCGGCTCTTTCCCGTGACCTTGAGCGACTGGACCGTCTTGCCCCGCTCGAAGGCCATGTGGTGTTCCTTGCCGTCACCCCACACCCACACATCGAGGCGTTCGGAGAGGGCGTTCACCACCGACACGCCGACACCGTGCAGACCACCGGAGACCTTGTAGGTCGTTCTGTCGAACTTGCCGCCGGCGTGGAGCATCGTCATCGCCACCTCGACACCGGGCTTCCGTTCGGTCTTGTGGGTGTCGACGGGGATGCCGCGCCCGTTGTCGACCACGGTGACCGCGCTGTCCTGGTGCAGCGTGACATCGATGCAGTCGCAGAACCCCGCCATGGCCTCGTCGATGGCGTTGTCCACCACCTCGTAGACCAAGTGGTGCAGTCCACGCGGGCCGGTGGAACCGATGTACATCCCCGGCCGCCGCCGCACCGCCTCTAAGCCCTTGAGAACCTGAATCGAGTCGGAGCTGTAGCGTTCCTGGTTGTTTGGTGCTGTCATGGTCTCCGTAGGTGTGAACTACAAAAAAGAGGGGCCCAACTCGACCCCCGTGGAGGTCTTTCCAATATACGAATTCCGGGGGCGGAAATCAATTGCCACAAGCCTACCTAAGTTATTGCATAACATTCGGTTAGGGAATGGCGGCAGGAGCGGCAGTTGCGGCGGAGGCGCCACGCGTTCGCCGGAACAGAGATGGGACGCTGGTGCTAACGCCGGCTTCGATTCAGCATCCGAAAGATGCCAGCGTTGATCCTCTTCCGGAGCGCGTCGATCTCGGTGAGGATTGCAGCGTCCAGACGGTAGAGGAGTGGGAGCGTATCGATCATGGCGTCGATCTCTGCTAAGCTCCCAACGGCGGTGTCCAACAAACGGCGCAATTCCCGCCGCCCGCGCTTGGCGTTGCCTTCCGCGATGTTGTTGTGAACTGACCACGCGGCGCGCCGGAGCTGGCGCGTTGCAACCTAGCGCTCCTCCGTGGGGAGTGCCTTGGTGAGGCGATACACCACGACCACGAGCCCCTGTGCCGTTCTCCAGATTCCGAGCTTACGGTGGCCGTCCATTCCGCAAAGTTGTACCACTCACACGGGAGCGTATCACCCATTCATTGCCCGCTGTGGCGGTTGTTGCGTGCGCCGCCGCTGCTGCCGCCTCTGCCGCCTCTGCTGCTGCCGCCCCTGCCGCCGCTGCCGCCCCTGCCGCCGCTTCTCCCCCCGCTACTCCGCCCTCCATATGATCTTCTTGATCTTCTTCCCCCTCTTCCCCAGCTGCCGCAGGATGTCCGGCGACATCAACTGCAACTCCTGCATCCAGGCCGCCGACCGGACGCTCACGAACAGCGTGCCGTCCCTGGTCACCAGATGGGGCGTGGCCACTTCCGCGATCTTGGGCCCCACCAGCTCGGCCCATTCCGGAATCACGCTGGCCTGGTCGAGACGGCGCTTGAGGCCGGCCCGCTTGAGATAGGAGTTCAACGCCTCCCCCAGGGCAGTCGCCGTCCGCTTCTTCTTATCGCTCAAGTCTTCCTCCGGACATCCGCCAGCGGGGCCGGTCGAGCAGCGCCGCCGGCACCTCCGATTCCCGAGGGGCCGTGACGATGGCCTGACCCGGAAGCGTCTCCCGGATGAGGGCCAGCAGGTTTGCCTGGCGGCCGCCGTCCAACTCGGCGAAGACGTCGTCGTACAGCGCGATGGGCGCCGACCCACGTGCCTGCGTGACGGTCTCCGCCTCCAGCAGCCGCAGCGCGATGGCCGCCGTGCGCTGCTGGCCCGCGGAACCGTATGCTCGAAGATCCCTGCCGGTGAGCGAGAGGTCCAGGTCGTCCCGGTGCGGCCCCACGGTGGTCATCCCACGGCGCAGGTCTCGCTCGAGCACGGACCGGAGCGCCCTGCGCTGATCTTCCGGGTCGTCGCCGGCCGCGTGGTGTCGTGGATGATATCGCATTTCCGGCGTCCCTTGCTCGCCCAGCGCACCACACAGCTCTTGGTACCGCGGAGCCCAGGATTCGGCCCACTGGCGGCGGGCCCGGGTAACGTGCACCGCAGCCTCGGCGAAGGGATCGTCGAACGCTTGTGCTTCATCTGCCCGCCCCTGGCGCAGGGCGGCGTTGCGCTGCCTCAGGGCATTCCGCATCTCGGCGAGCTTCCCCAGGTAGCCTGGCGCGCTGAGGCATAGGAGGATGTCGAGATACCGGCGTCGGCCTGCAGGGCCGCCCGCCACGATGGCGCGGTCGGCCGGCGAGAACCCCACGGCCGTGATGAGCCCCACGCCGTCGGACAGCCGTTTCACCTCGGTCCGGTCTACGGTGACCTTCTTCCGCCGGCCCGCCACCTCGTAGCCGGCAGTCACCCGCTTGCCGGCCGCCCCCGCGACGAAGAACCCGTCCTCGCCGAACCGGACGAGTTCCCGGTCCTTGGCGCCCCGCAGCGAGCGAAACAGCACCAGGTAGTAGATCGCCTCTAGCAAGTTGGTCTTGCCGTGCCCGTTCTCGCCGATGATCACGACGCCGTCCGCCGGAAGCTCGGCGTCGAGCGCAGCGAGATTGCGGAAGTTGCGGGCGGTGAATTGGGTCAGGTGCACTGAGGCCGCTGGCCGCTACCGAATGAGGAAGGAGCGCATCCCGGTCGCGCTGTTGCCTGGCTGGTCCACCGCTTCAATGGTGAATGTGATGGTCCCACTGGTCGCATTGGTCGTGGGGATCGGGAACTGGGCCGTAACGCTCGTATCGGAGGGAAGGATCGTTGGAAACGCGAGGGTGATGACCCCGGTTACAGATGCGGCGACGGCGGATAGTGGGGACTGGTCGGTGACGCGCACCCGCACCATGACGATCCTCCCCGGCACGAAGATGGTGTCGGCGCTGCCCGGCGCGAGAAACGTGATCGTCGGCGGAGTTGTGTCGGGTTCGAGCCCGCCAGCCCCGAACACGGGGCGCTCGATGTCACCGCACGCTGCGGCAACCAGCAGCGTAAACCAGAGCAGCAGGGTTCCGCCCAGCCGAGCTCTGGAGTGGGGCCGGTGTGCGGTTTCCAGGTTCAGCAGCCGCTGCTTGAGGGCGAGCCCGCCGCCATAGCCTCCGAGTCTGCCGCCGGCGGCTACGACCCGGTGACAAGGGATGACAATGGGCAGGGGGTTCCTGCCGTTGGCTGTCCCCACAGCACGGGCAGCCAGTGGCTTACCGATCCTGTGGGCGATTTCCCCGTAGGTCGTCGTCTCGCCGTAGGGGATCTGCTGTACGGCCCGCCAGACGCGACGATCGAACTCGGTTCCCTCCGGGCCGATCGGGAATGTGAAGCGCGTGCGCGTGCCCGCGAAGTACTCCTCGAGTTCCCCGGCCACCCGCTGCTCGAAGGGAGTTTCGGGGGGCCGCTGCGCCCGGAGGTTGAGGTTGATGCGGGTCACGACACCATGCTCCACCGTCACTGCCAGCGGGACGACGGCGGTGTCCACCGTGAATTGATTCGTTGGGTTCAATCTCTTCGTCCTGGGCTGTTCCCCGATACCGAGCTAGCCCTCTCCCAATCCCTGCCGTCCCTCAATTATAAGCCTCGGCCCACACCGCGGTGGTCACTCGGCGCGGGCGTTGAGCCATCCCCTCAGCCCCGCTTCACAGATTCTTCACGGTTGCCACGACACTGTACTGCGACTTTCGCGCTCGGGAATGCCGAGCACTGGTTCTGCGGCCGAGTTCAGGGGTGAACCCAAGTAGCATGCCACAGCAGGTGTCCCGGCTGGCCGCCGTGTTCGTTGTGGCGGTGGTCGGATTGGTGGTCGCGCGGTGGTTCCTCGTGCCCGAGTCGTTCGGGGACATCGGGCACTATCGGGCGGAGGCGGTCGACTCGATCGTTGCCCACCCCAAGAAGTATGCGGGGCATCGGGAGTGTGCCCTGTGTCACGGTGCGATCGCGGAGCAGCGCTCCGCGTCGAATCACCGTGGCGTGACCTGCGAGGTGTGCCACGGGCCGGCGACCAGCCACGTGGCCGCGCCCATGGACGTGAAGCCCACGGCGCCCCGGGAACGCGGCTTCTGCCCCCTGTGTCACGCGTACGATCCATCGAGGCCGACCGGCTTCCCCCAGATCGACCCGGTGGCACACAACCCCCTCACACCGTGCATGGAGTGTCACGACCCGCACGCACCTGAGCCTCCGGTGGCGCCGGCGGAATGCAGCGCGTGCCATGGTCAGATCGCAAGCCAAAAGGCGGTCTCCCATCATGCGACTGTGTCGTGCACCACGTGCCACGCAGCCCCGCCCGGGCACAAGGAGACGCCGCGGGCCGTGCGCCCAGCCAAGCCCACGGAGCGCTCCTTCTGCGGTGCCTGTCACGCCACGGATGCGCCGTCCCCGGGGCGGATTCCGCGGGTCGACATGCGAAGCCACGGCCACCCATACGTCTGCTGGCAGTGCCACTACCCCCACTATCCCGAGGCACGGTGATGTCTGAAGAGCGGATCCTGCCGCCTGACGGTGCTGCGTCTCGCGACGGCGCAGGTGTGGGCCGGCGGGAGTTCCTGCGTGACGTCTTGAATGCCTGCGGCGCGGCGGCGCCGGTTCTCCTCCTCGGCGTGATCCGGGTTCCGGCGGCCGCTGCCCAGGGCGCGGAAGCCGGTGCCTACGACGCGACCGAGCACCTTTACGGGATGGGGATCGACGTCAACAAGTGCATTGGATGCGCCCGGTGCGTTGTGGCATGCAAGACCGAGAACGACGTTCCCGACGAACCTCACTTCTACAACACGTGGGTCGAGCGCTACGTGATCCGCGGTGACGGCGAGGTGGAAGTAGACAGCCCCAACGGGGGGATCGACGGGTTTCCTCCACTGGAGGACGCGGGGGAGATCCGTCGGTCGTTTTTCGTGCCGAAGCTGTGCAATCACTGTGCCATTCCGCCATGTGTGCAGGTGTGTCCCGTGGGCGCGACGTTCATTACGGAGGATGGCGTCGTGCTGGTGGACGACGAGTACTGCATTGGCTGCCGTTACTGCATCCAGGCGTGCCCCTACGGTGCCAGGTGGATGCACCCGGAGAAGCACGTGGCGGCCAAGTGCACCTTCTGCTACCACCGGGTGGTCGATGGCCTCGTGCCGGCCTGCGTGGAGGTCTGCCCCACCGGCGCCCGAATCTTCGGAGAGGTGGAAGCCAGGGCCACGCCCCTCGCCCGGTTCATGCGGTTCAACGACGTCCAGGTGTTGAAGCCCCATCTCAACACCAAGCCGAAGGCGTACTACGCAAATCTCGATGGAGAGGTGAGGTAGCCGGTGGAAGGCTACATCTACCCGAACGAGTTCGAGCTTCAGTGGGGCTTGTTGATCGTTCTCTATCCGTACGTTACCGGGCTCGTGGCGGGGGCCTTCATCCTGGCCTCGCTGGAGCGGGTGTTCAACGTCAAGGAAGTCCAGCCGACCTATCGTCTGGCGCTGCTCACCGCGCTGGCCTTCCTGCTCGTGGCCCCCCTCCCGCTGCTGGCGCACCTGGGGCACCCGGAGCGTTCCTACGAGATCTTCCTCACGCCGAACCGGCAGTCGGCCATGGCCATGTTCGGCTTCGTCTACGCCTGGTACCTGGCGGTGGTCCTGCTGCTGGAGATCTGGTTCGACTACCGGAAGGACCTGGTGCTGTGGGCCCGGAGCGAGCGCGGTTGGAAGCGGTGGGTTCACTACGCGCTCACGCTGGGAGCCACGGACCTGTCAGAGCGGTCGCTCAAGTTCGACGACAATGCGGGCCGGTGGATCACGATCATCGGCATCCCGTCGGCGTTCCTGCTCCACGGGTACGTGGGGTTCATCTTCGGCTCGGTGAAGGCAAACCCCTGGTGGGGCAGCGTGCTCATGCCGGTGGTGTTCCTCTTCTCTGCAATGGTGTCGGGGATCGCGTTGGTGCTGGTTCTGTACATGGTCACGACCATGTTTCGCTGGAGAAAGGTGGACATGGCGTGCATGGACAAGCTGGCCCAGTTCCTGTTCTATGCGATGGTGGTGGACTTCTCCTTGGAGATGCTGGACTTTCTCCATCGCCTGTACGAGTCGGAAGAGTCGATCGAGATCCTCTCGCAGATGATCAACAGCCGCCTGTTCATCAGCTTGATCGTGCTGCAGGTTCTCATCGGCACGGTGATTCCACTGGTCATGCTGGGTGTCACGTCGCCGGCGCTGCACAAGGGCGGCTTCGCGCGGATACCGCCCGAACTGAAGCAACTCATCTACCTGGTGTCCGCAGTGCTGGTGCAGATCGGCATCTTCAGCATTCGGTGGAACGTGGTTATCGGTGGGCAGCTCTTCTCCAAGAGCCTGCGCGGTCTGACCGTGTACAGGTTTGAGCTGCTGGGGCTCGAGGGAGTGATGATGACGCTGGGGCTGCTGTTTCTGCCATTTGTCATCCTTTGGGTTCTGGTCAAGGTGCTTCCCCCGTGGGAGCGAGCGGAGGCCAGCGGAAGCTGATGCGTCGGCCGGCGGGAGACCGTCAGGTGTTCGCGGGAGAACGAGATGAAGACGATGAGTCGGGTCAGTGATCGGATCGGCAGGGCGCTTTCCAGTGTGAAGTGTCCGGGATGTGGCAACTACGTGGTTCCCTCGATAATTCCCTCAGGGGTCGGGGCTGCTGCGGGGGAGCAAGTCGAGGGAAAGCGGTGGTCGTTTGTCTGGCGTCCACCCCGCGGCGAGGTTTGCCCGCAATGCGACTTCCCCCTCTCGCGCTACGCCGGGCGGATCAAGTGGATCCGGCTGTTTACAGCGGGTGTCGTGCTGCTGACGGCTGCGATCCTGCTTTACGTGCTGGGAAGGATCTCGGATCTTGGCGGGTGGTTCGGCTGGGTCATGAGAGCCACGGCCCTGGTTGGAGTCGTCGCCTTCCTGATCGGCCTGGTGGGGCTCGTCGTCGGCGGTCGCCATGGCCCGGTGCAGCCGGGCTCCCGGACCGCAGGCTGAAGGCCTGAGCCGATGGGCTTTACGAGCCGGGGAATCCGATCGAGATTCTCTCCCATGCTGCTATCTGTCAGGTTGTCGGTGCTGGGTCTGCTCGCGGCACGGAGGTTGGCGGCGGAGGTCTCACCGACCTCTGCCTCCGCGGAGGGAGGATCGTGAGCCACGGCATCGGAACCCCACCACGACAGCGCCGCGGCAGCGTGCTGGCCGTCCTCGGTGTTGTGGTGCCGCTGCTGGCGTATCCTCTCAGTTCGGTCGTCCCGCAGGAACCCGGAGGGGCGGCGCAGAATGTACTTGCGGGCTCCCGCCTGTTCGGCGCCATGGGCTGCGCGAGATGTCACGCCGTGCGCGGTGTCGGCGGTGCGGTGGGGCCGGACCTGGGACGTCTGGGGAGGCCGCAGTCTTTCTATGACTTTGCCGCTGCTATGTGGAACCACCTGCCCCAGATGGCGCGGCGGATGGACGAGATCGGGATCGAGCGCCCCCGGCTGGACCCCTGGGAAGCTGCGGATCTCATCGCGTTCCTGACCTGGCTGGACTACTTCGATCCGCCAGGGGAAGTGGAAACCGGAAGGCGGCTCTTCGCCGACAAGCTGTGCGTCGTCTGCCACCAGCTTTCCGGGGTCGGTGGTGTCGCTGGCCCGGGGCTCGACTTTCTGGGTCAGTACGGGTCCCCAATCCAGATTGCCGCCGCGATGTGGAACCACGGCCCTGCCATGGCCGATGCAATGCGTGGGCGGGGACTCGAGCGACCGTCCTTCACCGCCTCGGAGCTGACCGACCTCATAACGTATCTCGAGTCCACCTCGGAAGGGATGCCCACGGGGCCGCTCTACGTGCTCCCGGGTCGCCCGGAAGCAGGACGCCGGCGCTTCGTGGGGCGGGGATGCATCGAGTGCCATGCGGTTCAGGGCGAGGGAGGTCGACTGGGGCCGGACCTGGGGGAGGTGGGGCGTTTCCAGAACCTGATTGAGTTCGCCGCGGCGATGTGGAACAAGGCACCAGCCATGATGAGGGTGATGGAGCGGCACGGCATATCGGTGCCGATGCTGTCGGCTGCTGAGATGGCCGACCTCGTCGCATATCTCTCCTCGGTGCGGTACTTCAGGGAGTCAGGTAACGCCGGACGGGGAGAGCAGCGTGTGCGAGACAAGGGATGTCTGAGCTGTCACGCGCTGCGAGGTCGGGGTGGGCGGACAGCCAGCGACCTGATTCACACGGGCCCGATCGACTCCCCAGCCGCCGTCGTCGCGGCGCTGTGGAATCATGCGCTTCTCCCGGGGGATCCGGCCGGAACCCAGGCGGATAGTTGGCCAAGATTCAGCCCCGGCGAGATGGCGGACTTGGCCGCATATCTGCAGTCGTTGAGCCGCGGCCGCTGATGCACCGATCGGCGCTAGCGGCGCTCGCCCTGGGCTGCCTCTGGGTGTCGCACGGCTTGTCGGCGGACGCCGCTGCGATGCCCCAGGAGTCCCAGCAGGCATCCCAGGATACCCAGCAGGACAACTGCGTTGCCTGCCACGGGGCACTCCGCGACGAGCGGCTTTCCGCGCCCGTCGGGAAGTTCCCAGCCGACGTTCACGCTGCCAGGGGATTGACCTGCGCGTCCTGCCACGGTGGCGATGCCACGGCCTCCGGGTTCGCCGGGATGGACGAGGCCAAGGGATTCCTCGCGAAGCCCGCGCCCGGTGCCGTACCACAGTTCTGCGGTCGCTGCCACTCCGACGCGGAGTTCATGAGGCGCTACAACCCGGCAATTCGTGTGGACCAGGTCACCGAGTACGCCGCCTCGGTGCACGGTCGGCGACTGCTGGAGCTCGCAGACACGAACGTCGCAACGTGCGTGAGCTGTCACCCGGCGCACTCGATCCGACCGCCGACCGACCCGCTCTCGAGCGTCCATCCCCTCAACGTGGCGGAGACGTGCTCGGGGTGCCACGCTGACGCCGAGCGCATGGACGCGTACCGGATTCCCACCGACCAGCGCCAGAGGTACGAGCGAAGCGTTCACTGGGAGGCATTGTCAGTGGGGGGCGACCTGTCTGCCCCTACGTGCAATGACTGCCACGGCAACCATGGCGCGGCGCCCCCCGGGGTCTCCTGGGTGGGAAACGTGTGCGGGCAATGCCACAGCGTGATGGCAGACTTCTTCCAGCAGAGCAGGCATGCCACCACGTTTGCCCTGCTCGGCGTACCCGGCTGTGCCGCCTGCCACCAGAATCACGATATCGCGCCGGCAGGCGACGAGCTGCTGGGGCTCGACGACGGAGCCGTTTGTACCGGGTGTCACACCCCCGGCGACCGGGGTGGTGAGGCCGCAGGTGCGATGCGGTCGCTGATCGACTCTCTCAGAGCGCGGTTTGACCAGGCCGATTCACTCCTGCTGCGTGCTGAGCATGCTGGGATGGAAGTCAGCCAGGCCCGGTTTGAGCTCGGTGGGGCAAGAAATGCCCTGATCAGCGCCAGGGCCGCCGTACACCTGTTTGACGTCGTCGGGGTGAGAAACGCCGTCGAAGAGGGGCTGGCGATTACGGCAGAGGCGAATCTGCACGGCGAGGAAGCGTTGGATGAGCTTCAGTTCCGGCGGATAGGGTTGGTGGTGTCGGTCACCATCATTGTGGCGCTCATCGTAGGACTCGTGCTAAAGATTCGTGAGGTCGAACGCAAGCAAGCCAAGACGTGAACTCGGAGAGACGTGTGGGTGAGGACAGGCTGGTTTCCGGGCACTCTCGCAGGAGGTTTGTCGACTGGCTGCTGAGCAGGACGCTGACCACCTGGCTCCTCAGCACGAGCATTGGAGGCCTCGTGCTCGCGATCCTGTATCCGGCGGGGCGCTATCTGGTCCCGCCAGCGGCTGGCGAGTCCACGGCGGCGTCGGTGACACTGCCGCTCACGCCTGACGACATTCCGCCGAACGGAGCGGAGATCTTCAAGTTCGGGAGCCGCCCCGGGATCCTGATCCGAATGGCGTCCGGTGAATTTCGGGCCTTCTCCGCTGCGTGCACGCACTTGGGCTGCATCGTCCAGTACCGGCAGGACATTGGGCACATCTGGTGCGCCTGCCACAACGGGCACTTCGACCTCAACGGTCGGAACATCGAGGGTCCGCCCCCCACGCCCCTCGAGACCTTCGCCGTCAACGTGCGGGGCGACCAGATCATCGTGAGCAAGGCCAGCTGAGGTGACGCGCCTTCGGGAGTGGATGGCCGGCCTCTGGATCTGGCTCGACCAGCGTCTCGGGTTCGCCGGTCTAAAGACGCTGGCCAAGAAGAAGGAGGTGCCGGTCCACCGGCACACGATCTGGTACTACCTCGGAGGGATGACCCTCTTCTTGTTCGTGGTCCAGGTGACTACGGGCATCCTGCTCCTGTTCTACTACCGCCCCAGCGCCGAGGAGGCGTACGAGTCGATACAGTTCCTGATGGCAGAGGTGGAGTTCGGATGGCTGGTTCGCTCCATCCATTCTTGGGCGGCCAACCTGATGATCTTGACGCTGTTCCTGCATCTGTTCAGCGTTCTGCTGGTGAAAGCCTACCGCCCACCGAGGGAGCTCACCTGGTTCTCGGGCGTAGGCCTGATGGCCCTAGCGTTGGCCTTTGGCTTCACCGGGTACCTGCTGCCGTGGAACGAGCTGGCTTACTTCGCGACCCGCGTGGGGACCGAGATTGTGGGCGCAGTGCCCCTGGTGGGGGAGTTCCTCCTCCGGGTGGCGCGGGGCGGCGACGACGTCACCGGCGCGACCCTAACCCGCTTCTACGCGTTCCATGTGGCGGTCTTTCCAGCCGTCACCGCTGTCCTGTTGGGCCTCCATCTGTTCCTGGTGCAGAAGCAGGGAATGAGCGTTCCGCCCAGCGTGGAGCGCCAGGGCGGTGCCAACCGCGTGATGCCTTTCCTTCCCAACTTCCTGCTGCGGGACCTGGTGGGGTGGCTCACCGCCCTGGCGATTCTGGCGGCGCTGGCTGCGTACATCCCCGCGGAACTCGGTGAAAAGGCCGATCCGTTCGCGCCGGCCCCTGCCGGGATCAAACCCGAGTGGTACTTCATGTTCATGTTTCAGACCCTGAAGTACCTGCCGAGCCACATTCTGGGCATCGAGGGGGAAGTGGTGGGGATCATCGGCTTCGGGCTGGCCGGCGTGTTTCTGTTGCTCATTCCGATTCTCGACCGACAGACGGCCCGCGGTCAGCCGAGCAACCTGTTCACCTGGATCGGCGTCGGGATCATCGTCTACATGGTCGTGCTGACGTTCCTCGGTTACACCGAGAGCCCAACCCGGTAGCGGGCTCTCGCTGCGTGCACTGCAGACTTCGCCGTGTGATGCGCGTCTTGCCGGCTGTGGCATGAAGCTGTTGGCCCGGCCGGCCACTCACCGTTGCTTCCGGCGTGTGGGGAGGGCGAGATGAAAAGGCTGAGTGATCGGATCAGTGCCGCGATTTCCGGTGTGAAGTGCCCTGGATGCGGCGAGCGCGTCGTTCCCACCCTTGTCTCGTCGGGCGACACCGCCGCGTCGACCGCAGGGAAGCGATGGTCGTTCATCTGGCTTCCGCCCCGGGGAGAAGTCTGTCCCAAGTGTGACTTTCCACTGGCTCGCTACGCCGGCCGGCGGAAGTGGATCTGGTTGTTCCTGGCCGGTCCCGTGCTGCTGGCGGTTGCGATGCTCCTGTTCGTCTCGTCGCTGATCGGCAATCTCCCCGGCTGGTTCGGCTGGCTGCCGAGAGTGACCGCTGCGGCGGGACTGGTGGCGTTTCTGGTCGGATTTGTGGGACTCATCGTTGGCGGCCGTCACGGTCCGGTCAGGAGCGACATCCCAGGAGAGAAGGTCCGCTCAGGTAACTCCTAGAAGTCGAGGTGCGTGCCACCACCAGCGAATTGCTGAGCTGCAGCTTGCCGAGCTGGGTTCGTTGCTCGCCGCCGCGATGGCAAGTGCTGGTACGTCTTTTATGGTTTTCGAAGCTCTGATCCCTCACTGGTAGCCTATGGTCTTTATGGCTTTCGGTGGTCTCACTCGCCATCGATAACCTAAGGGGATCATTAAGGTTTCTTTAATGGTGCCGTGCACTATTGCACGGCAGACAGGGTCCACTTAGATGTAACCTGAGCCTACCGATCGAGTTTCAAACGCCCAAGCGGGGGGAGGTGCTGTGTCTGCCAAAGTCAAGTCAGTCGGTCGCGGGCTGCATGCCGTTGCGCTCCTGGGATTGCTGGTTGCGGGGGCGTGTACCGAGGAGTCGATCTCGTTTCGAGGTCGTGAGGTGTTCAATCCGCCGCTCGACTCTGTGAACGGCTTCTTGGGGTACTTCACCGTGGCAGACAAGCAGACGACCTGCGGCAACTGCCACGCGGATGAACAGGCTGGGTGGATACAGACGGCGCACGCGAACGCGTGGGCCGACCTGCAGGGCTCTGGTCACGCAGCGGACTACTGCGAGGGGTGCCACACTGTCAGCGAGCGCGGCAATTTCACCGTGGCTCCCGCTGGCCACACCGCCGTACGCGATAGCCTCCTCACCGACAGCCTCTACTTCGACGTCCAGTGCGAGAGCTGCCACGGTCCTGGTGTCGTTCACGTGGGGAACCCGGCGGCCTCGCAGCCGCTCGCGTCGTTCCTGGCCGACACGGGCGCCACCAACGGGTGCGGCGAGTGTCACTCGGGCACGCACAATCCGTTCGTGCAGCAGTGGGTCGAGTCGGCCCACGGCTCGCCGTCGGCGTACGCGGCTGGCAGGGAGGGATGCAATGCCTGCCACGAGGGGAAGAAGGCCCTCGAGACCAAGTTCCTTGAGACGTCGGAGTACCTGGAGAAGGGCAGCGAGGACCTCATGCCCCTCGCGTGCGTCGTCTGCCACGATCCCCATGGCGGGCCGTTCGAGCATCAGCTTAGGGCCTCGATCTCGCGGGACGATGCGGACAACCTCTGCATCAAATGCCACAACCGGCGCACCATTCCACCGTCGTCCCACGGACCCCACGCGGCACAGGGCCCCCTGGTTCTCGGACAGAACGTCGGCTGGTTCCCGCCGGGTCTCGCGTGGCTCGATGGGCTCAACGGGTCCCACGGCGACCCCGACGTGAATGCGAAGCTGTGCGCCACGTGTCACGTGTCCAGTTTTGAGGTCACGGATCCGTCGACGGGTGACTTCCTCTTCAGGTCTGTGGGCCACAGCTTCGAGGCCATCCCGTGTGTAGATGCTCAGGGGATTCCAGAACCGGGCCCATGCGCCAACAGTGAGCGCACCTTCGAGGCCTGCGCTGCCTGTCACGGGTCGGCCAGCAATGCCCGGACGCAGTACGAGAGCTTCTGGGCCACCCTCGACTCGCTGCTCGCCATCATCTGGGTGGACACGGACGACAACCACATCATCGACGCGGCGCCGACCGACGCCGGCATCCTGCCGCAAATCCTGCAGGTGACCGGCGACGACAAGCAGATCGACGTGTCGGACACGCTGTTCACTGTGGCTGAGGGTGTGCTGTGGAACGCGTTGCTGGCCTCCACGGACAGCACGCCGCGCTTCCGCAGCGGCAACACGGTCGTAATCGACCAGGGCACTGGGCTGCCCGACACGGTGCACTTTTCGGCGCACCCGGCCAGCGCCAACGGCGTACACAACCCGCCGTTCCTGGACGCGTTGTTGAAGGCGTCGATCCAGCACGCGATCAGCCACTACAGCCTGCCGGCACCGCCGGCGTATGTGGATCTGACGTTCCGCTGGGCCAGGCCGCCGGGGGGGCAGTAACGCCAGTAGTCGGAGCGCCAGCCGGAGGCGAGAGCGTCGACGCTGGCACAGTATGAACACAGGAACCGCACCGGCTCCGTCCTCTACTGAGGGCGGAGCCGGTTGCGCAAGCACGCTGTTTGGCCGGTCTCCTGACCATGTTGGGCGGGGCCGCTGTGGCGCTGGCTCGCCGCTGCGCGCCGCCGGGTGCGATACCCGGTGCGCGGCGACGCCGAGCGCACGAGGGTCCAGGGGGGGCTGGTCTTCTGGCTTGCTGTTGCCGTGTGGTGCCGACTACCGCTTGGAGGCGAGAGTCCTGAGATAGACTGAGAGGTCCCGCATTTCGTTGCCTTCAAACAGCGGCCACTCGGCCTGCTGGACTTGAGTCAGGTCGTACATCCCGGGGGCATGATTCCACATCGCCGTGGCCAGCGCGAGGGGCGTGAGTATCGCCTGCGACTGGGACAGATCGGGCCCCATCGTGGCCTCGCCGTCCCGTGCGTGGCAGCTTGAGCACCCTTTCTGCGCATACAGCAGCTCGCCCCTCCGCACGTCGCCTCCCGTCTCATAGAACCGCATGTAGTACAGAAAGGCTATCACATCGGCCATCTCGTTGCCTTGGAACCGCGGGAAGCTGATCCCACGGGCCCGCATCGCCTCGGCCATCTGAGATGAATGGTTCCACAGTTCTCCCGCGATCTCGGAGACCCGAAGCCGCTGGGTTGCCGTGCGGAGATCGGGCCCGAATGCAGTGCCGCCGCCGCTGGACCCGTGGCAGCGGGCACAGCCCTTCGCCGCGAACAGCCGCCGTCCGGTGTTGGGATTCGGGGGTTGGAGAAATCGCACGTCGCGTCCCTGCAGACTCGAGCTGCGCCGGATGTACGCCTGGATGTCCGCCATCTCTCGCCCCATGAACGTGGGCATGGGGACTCCCCGCAGAGACTGTTGAGCCTGCATGCCTCGCCCATGGTTCCACATCCCCTGGGCCAGGCTGATGGGGGCGAGATACCGGGCGTAGCTGTCCAGCGCGGAGCCGACGGCGCCGCCCACGCCGCCAACCGCATGACACTGCACGCAGCGTTTTTCCCAGAACCACCGTTCGCCGAGGTCGGGATTCCCGGGTTCATCGAACAGCTTCACGTAGTAGATGTAGCTGATGATGTCGGCGAGTTCTGGCTCGCTGAACGTCGACCACCGCAATCCCCTCTGCCGCACGGTTTCAATCATCCGAGGGGTGTGGTTCCAGAACATGCCGGCAAGTTGTTGCAGGCTGCGGCCGGCGCCGACTAGTGCGAAATCGGGACCGAGGGTGCCGCCGTTACCCCAGATGGCGTGGCACCGCACGCAGCCTCGCTCCACAAAGATCCGCCGACCGGAGATGGGGTCGCCGGGGAATAGCGGAGCCGACTGTGCTCGTGCAACTGAAGCCCCAACGAGGCAGCACCAGATGAACGCCACGACCCCGCCGGGCCGCCGAGGCTTGAGGAGGGAGGGTGCCGACATCATGTCCATGAGCTCGAGGAGTACCGAGCCACCCGCTCGGCGACTTCGTGCACAGCTTCTCGCCCTTCCTTGATTTCCCAGATCGAGACGATTGGGATGAACTTGGTGGCGATCATGTACAGCAAGATGAATCCGGAGAACGTCGCGGCCATGATCGAGAGCTCGATCCACGAGGGCAAGTAGTGCCCGATGGACTCCAGCTCCCAGCGCGGGTTCACCGACGTCGGGACCACGATGTTGAACCGTTCCAGCCACATGCCGATCACTACCGCAATCCCGGCGATGAAGGTTCCCCGCGGCGTCCGTGTCGACTGCCGCGCCATGAGTAACAGCGGGATGACAAAGCACCCCAGCACCATAGCCCAGAACGGTATGGCAAAGGGTCCTGTGAGCTTCGCCCAGAACGTGCGCATCTCCCCAGGCTCGCCGCCGTAGAAAGCCGTCAAATACTCCGCGAAGGTGAAATAGAACCACAGCAAGCTGAACAGGAGCAGCATGCGGCCCAGGTAGTCGAAGTGGACTTCTCTGAAGTAGTCCTCCAAGCGGAATGCCCGGCGCAATATCACCATAGCGACCAGGATCGCCGCGATGCCGGAGTAGATCGCTCCCATGACGAAATAGGGTCCAAAGATGGTGCTGTGCCACATCGGACGCAGCGTCATGGCGAAGATCCAGCCGATCACCGTATGCACCGACACTGCGATGGGAATCACCACGATCGACAGGACTCCGATGACGCGCTCCAGGCGCACGCGCTGCACCGGTGTGCCACGGTAGCCGATCGCCAGCAACCTATAGAGGCGAGGGGCCTTGATTCCCGAGTCGCGTATGATCGCCAGGTCGGGTATCGCGGGAACGTAGAGGTAGACCGTGCAGGCCGTGAAATAGAGCCCGATGCTGATGACGTCCCACAGCAGTGGTGAGCTCAATTGGGCGTGAAAGATGACGTTCAGCACCCGGTCGGGGCGCCCCAGGTCGATGACCGGCTGGATCGCCCCGAAGCCGATTACCAGCACCGTGATCAACTCAGCGGAGCGGGTGATCGCGCGCCTCCATTCCGCTTTGCTCACCCGGAGGATTGCCGAGATCAGCGTCCCAGCGTGACTGATCCCGATGAAGAAGACGAAACAGATGATGTAGATGCCCCAGTACTCGGGTCGATTCAGTCCGGTTCGCCCGAGGCCATAGCGGACCTGCAGGTAGTAGGCAAAGATCCCCCAGAGCGTGACGGCGCCGAGGAACGCTGCGACGACGTAGAATCCGCGCGACGTCTCGACGAGCGGCCGCAGCAGCACCTGCTCGTCGGGAGGCAGACTCGCCAGCTTGGCGCTCACTTCGCGGCGCATCTCAATCCCTCGGCCGGAGATAGTACACCTTCGGTTGCGTCCCCAGATCCTCCATCAGCCGCGTTACTCGTGGATCCTCCTTGAGTTCGGCCACGTGATGCGTCGGGTCATCGAGGTCGCCGAAGACGATGGCGCCGGTGGGGCAGATTTCCGCGCACGCCGGCTGGTAGTCCTCTTCCCGCAACCCCCGTCCTTCGGCGCGGGCATCCTCCCGCGCCTTCTGCAGCCGGTGGTGACAGAACGTGCACTTCTCGATCACACCCTTGGGCCGCACCGAGACGTCCGGATTCAGGTGCTGACGCTCGGACTCGGCCCACTCGGGCCCGTACCAGTTGAAGTACTTCACCATGTAGGGACAGGCATTGGCGCAGTAGCGGCAGCCGATGCAGCGCGGGTAGATCTGGCCGACGATACCTTCGTCGTCGATATACGTCGCCTGCACGGGACACACCTTGATGCACGGGGGATTGTCGCAGTGCATGCAGGGGCGGGGGTGGAACTGCATAGAGGTGTGGGGAAACTCCCCCTCGACCGCCGCCATGACCTGCATCCAGCTCATGGCGCGGCCCATATCCGCCTGTTCGGGCGAGACCGTCGCGATGTTGTTCTCGCTCTTGCACGCCACCTCGCACGCCGCACAGCCTGTGCACCGGTCGAGGTCGATTACCATTCCCCAGCGAGTCATCGTTCCAGCTCCATCACACCGCTTCGAGGCGGACGAAGGTGGAAAACCAGCTCGGCAGCCCCGTTTCCGGATCGCCCGCTCCCGCGAGCAACTGGAGCGGGCTCGCCACGTCCCCGTTCGGGTGCCGCAGCCCGTAGGGTGCGCACACGTTCTCAGGAGCGGTGCCCGGAAACACTCTGAGGCGGGCCCGGTACTGGCCGCGGCGTGAGACCACCCGCACCATGGCGCCGTCGGCGAATCCCAGCTCCCGAGCGGTCGCCGGCGCCACCTCCACCCACGGGACCCAGTGGACCCGAGGCAAGATGCTGGGCTGTTCCACCAGCCAGCGCTCGAGGGCGAGGGTGCCTGACGCAAGGGTGGAGACGCGATAGGGGATGAGCCGCAACGGGAAGTCGCTCGGGGCACTACCCTCCAATCCGACCGTCACGTACGGCCTCAACTCCCGTTGCTCCGTCTCTAGAACGCGCAGCAGGCTCGCAGGCAGCAGGTCGATCCGGCCATTCGGCGTGCGTGCGAGCCGGGCGGGGTCGGTGTCGTCGTAGAACAGATCGGCCCACCCGCCGCGCTCCAGCAACTCCTCCCAGAACGCCTCGAAGTCGGTGTGCTCCGGCAGCCACCAGCCGCGCTCCTCCATCTGGCGATGATGCTGCCGCTCGAATTCGTCGCCCAGCGTCATGCCGCGACGCGCTGCAAACAGACCGCGCGCGCGCGCCTTGAGCAGCTCTTGGAAGTTTCCGTAGGGTAGGCTTTGAGCGATGCTGCCGCCCAAGCGTTGTGCCAACGCGAGCACCGCATCGCCCGTGTGCGTTCCGCCCGCACGCGGTTCCACCAGCGGGCGTGCCAGGCCCCACACAGGATAGGGGTACGAGGTGGGCGTCGGCGCATCCTGCCAGCGCTCATAGGGGAGGAGGTCGGGCAGAATGACGTCGGCCTGACGAGTCGTCTCGTCGAGGAACGGCGAAAAGCTGACGACGAACGGGATCTTGTCGAGCGCGTCCCGCCAAGCTTCGGGATGGGCGGATGACGCGAGCGGATTGGCGTAGTAGAGGAAGAGCGCTTCGACCTTTGGGTCAGCGTTGGCGGCCACCGCCTCCGCAAAACGACTGGCTTGATCTCTCCCGCCGAATGGCGCTGGCGCTCCCACAACCCGGTCCTGCGCCAGGCCGGCACGGCTCGTCTCGTCTTGGACCAGTGAGGCGAGCGGCTCGAGCGGCGGCTCGTCCCCAAACAGCACGCCCCCCGGGCGATTGACACTTCCTGTCAGCACGTTGAGGCTGTGCACCGCCAGGCCGGCGAGGAGTCCGTTCGGGGCCAGCATGACGTCCGAGCCACACACGGCAACCGCCGGACGGCTCGCGGCGAACACCCTGGCCAGTGCCGTGATGCGCTCGACCGGGACGCCGGTGATTGCGGAGACCTCCTCGGTGCGGTAGTGGCGCATTACACGGGAGCGGTATCCCTCCTGCGGCCGCCCCTCCGCATCGGTGAAGTCCTCGAAGCCGGATACATGCTGCGTGATGAATTCGGCGTCGTACAGTTCGTCCCTGATCAGGATGTAGGCGATGCCGAGGGCAAGCACGCCGTGTGTCCCCGGCCGTATCCCGACCCACTCGTGCGCGCGCGCCGCCGTCCGCGAGAATCGTGTGTCTACCTGGATGAACCGAGGACGCCGCGCTGCCTCGCCCTCCGGGCTGGCGAATGCTACGAAGGCTTGCAGAGGAGACCACCACGATTCGAACAACGGCGCGCCGAAAGAGACCGCCAGCTCGGCCCGCTCGAGGTCGTAGCTCGGGCGACGCGGGATGCCGTGCATGAGTGCCATGATCGCGTCGGTTCCGTCGTCGTAATCGTCGGCCACGTAGTTCGGTGATCCGTACGCCTGGAGGAACCGGTGCCACAGGTCCGACATCGTTCCCGCGCAGTACCCCCCGAGCACGGCCAGTGCCTCTGGCCGCCCGGCGGTTCGCAGGTCTTGCAGCCGCTCGGTGACGAGAGTGATGGCGCCTTCCTGCGACACGGTCTGCCACTGTCCGGTGCCGCGGGAACCGACGCGCACCAGCGGCGAAGCGAGTCGCTCCGGGTGGTAGAGCATCTGCATGCCAGCCAGCCCCCGCGGACAGACGCCGCCGCGGCTCATCGGGTGGAGTGGGTTCCCCAGGATTCTGACCAGACGTCCGTCCACCATCCGGCCCTGGATGCCGCACCGCGCCGGGCAGATCAGACACGCTGATGTACGACGATTCTCGAGGCCAGGTGCCCACCCCGGATCCTCCGTGTCACCTTCTGTCGTCCAGAAGATGTCTTGCGCCTGCTGGAGCACGAGCGCGGCGGCGCCCATCGTCCACAGGAACTCGCGCCGAGTCGGTGTCATGCCATTCGTCCTCGGGCTAGCGATGGCATGCGTTGCAGTCGAGCGTCTGCCCTTGCTCGCGGTGGCAGCTGATACAGAAATCCATGGTGACCTGTACCAGGGGCCGGTCCGGCGGACGTTCCGTTTCGGCAATCGCGCCGTGGCACTCCTGACACTCGATTTCGCCGATCCCGGCATGGCGGCGGTGCGTGTAGAACACATGTGGAGCGAGGCGAAACAGCTTGTTGAATCGCAGTGGATCGCCTTGACTGATTAGCTCGGTGACCCGGGCAGCTTCCTCCGAAGTGCCTTGTGTGACCTGGTGGCACATGGAGCACGTCTGGGCATCTGGTAGTCCCGCGTGCGCGCCGGTGCGCACGTACGCGTGGCAAAATTCGCAGTTGAGTCCAAGGTCCTGAGTGTGTTTGCGGTGGTTGAAGGCGACGGGCTGGGGCACGGCAGTGCCGGCCCTGGCGACCAGCGGAACGACCACTGCTGCGAGAAGCAGTAGCGCAAGCCCCAGGTACACCGCCCGAGGTAACCGCGCCAGCGGAGAGTCGACCGCTCCCGTCTCATCTGCGAACGGCCAGCGTCTACGGAACATCAGGGGCAACGCTCGGTGGCAGGTCCGCTATCGACATGGTGGCCCGCATCGGTAGCCGGTTCATGATTACGGCGCGCGCCATCCCCACTCGCCGGTCATGCAGCACCCCCCCTGCTGGCCCGCGAGGACGTCGCGCGCCTGAAACACAGACAGATCGGATACTTGATAGTTATGCTTCGGTTTCAAATACTGCTTCCGGAGATGAAGCTCCTGGGAGAGTTCCCTGAAGGAGTCTTCATGTTCCGCGAGGAGTCGGAGGAATCGGCGCTCGCCGTCGCGCCTCTCTGGCGACGGGCTCCCCAGCCACGCACGACCGGGTGGCAAACGAACGCAGTATATTGGGTGCGAAACGCACTTCCGTGTCTTGCCCTCCGCCGGTCCAGCGGATGACACGTTCGCGAAGCGCGTTGTGGGGTGGTGGTCAGCGCAACCCAGACTCGGGGAGTTCAAGGCTGATGGGCACCGGTGCGGAGAGTCCCGGTACCGGGGTGGGCTTCAACGAGCTGCTGCTCGGCGCGGTCCTCGTACTGATGATCGCCGGCATCGGCCTTGGAGTCAGTCTGTATGTGCTGCCGACTGAGCATCTCGAGATCCCCGAGCTCCAACCGGTGATCCGGGTGGCGCGGGAGTCCGATCTCCCCGTCGGAGCGAGCCGGATCATCCGCTGGGGCGAGCGGGTCATCTTGGTGGTGCGGCCTGGGGAGCAGCAGTATTTCGCTCTCCAAGGGACCGCCTCGAGTGACGGGTGCGTTCTGCGGTGGGACCGGGATGCGTCTCGGATCTTCTCGCCGTGCAGCTATGTGGTGTACGACCTGCATGGTAACGTAGTGACCGGCCTCACGACCCAGCCACTGCAGCGGTATCCAGTGCTCATTCGTGGCGGCATCGTGTACGTGGGGGGAGCGTAGCATGTTGCGCCGAACCGTGCGAGCCGTCGGACAGTGGATCGTCCAGTTCTGGGCCGACCTCAAGGCGAGCACTGACGCAAGCCTCCTGGGCGTTGCCCGATTCGTTGGCCTCCTCTATGGCCCCATCGACCGCCGCCTGCGGATCGATGAAGCGCTCCGGAAGGCGTTGGGCTACCGGCTACCCAGTCACGTCGGCTGGCGCCACGCGCTCGGCGGTATCACCTACTTGCTGTTCATCATACTGGTGGTCACGGGCGTGTTGCTCGCGTTCTACTACCGGCCATCGGCGCAGGAAGCCCATCCCAGCATTCAACACCTCGTGTCGCAGGTGTCCTTCGGCTGGCTGATACGTGATCTGCACGTGTGGGCGGCGAGCTTGATCGTCCTCGCACTCCTTGCCCATATGGCGCGAGTCCTGTTCGATGCCGCGTACAAGCCCCCGCGCGAGACAAACTGGCTCATCGGTCTTCTGCTCCTCGTCGTCGTGCTCGCCTTTGGTGCTACCGGATATCTTCTGCCGTGGGACCAGTGGGCATACTGGACCGTCACGGAGGTGTTGGGTGCAGTGGCGGCACTCCCGGTGCTCGGTGCGGCCGCGGTGGAGGTGCTCACCGGCGATGAGTTCGTATCGGGGGCGACGCTTAGTCGGTTCTTTGCGCTTCACGTGATCGTGTTGCCGTGGATCGCGTTTGCACTCCTCGGGTACCATTTCACCCTGATTCGGAGGCGTGGAATTGCGCCCCCGAAGGAGACCGGTGCGACTCGCGCTCCCTGGCGTTTGAGTGCGGCGTGGCCGGAGGATGAGACGCCGGACGGTGTTCCCTTCTTTCCCAACCACCTACTTCGCTCGCTCATCGTCGCGGTGATGGTACTTGCCGTCACCGTGACCCTGGCGGTGCTGTACCCCAGGCCCGTTGGTGAGCTGGCGGACCCCTATCAGGTTCCGGACGAGTTGGTCTCCACCTGGGTGCCCGTGGATGTCTCGCTGGCGCTCATCCGATATGTCGGCCCGTGGGGATTCACGCTGTTCACCCTGCTCGGTGTCAGTCTTGCGCTACTACCTCTCTTCGACCGGCGTCCGGAGCGACGCCTCCGGCAGCGGCCGGTGGTCGCGGCCCTCGGGCTCACATTCTTCCTCGGCTTCGCCGCCCTGTGGCTGGCCGGACGGCAACTTCGCTCGGTACCGCCCTCGGCAACGCTCGGGCAGGACGTGCTGGAGGAGCGTGTGGTGCCGCCGGCACCGGGCGTTCCCCTGCCGGAACTGGGACCGACTCCGCAGCGGCCTGCCCCCGCAGACTCCGCGGCTCGAGCTCGGGGGTCGCCATGAGGTGTGTTGGGAGGCTACGGGTGTTGCTGCTCGGTGCACTTCCTGCAGCGCTGGTGGCTGACCCACCAGTTGCTTGGTCCTCGGTCTTGCAGCAGGCGGCGATCCAGGCCGACACGGCCTACGGCTGCATCATCTGCCACGCCGACAAGCGGAGGGCGTTTGTACTTGGCGTGCATTCTGAGCGTGGTATCCGCTGCGAGGACTGTCACGGGGGCAACCCAGCAGCATATGAGACGTCCGCCGCCCACCGCGGGCGCTTTGTGGGAATTCCGGACAAGATCGCCACCGTCCAGCTATGCGCTTCGTGTCATTCCGATCCAGGGCAAATGCGGCAGTACGGCCTAGCCGCGGATCAGCTCGCCGAGTTCGAGACGAGCCGCCACGGGCAGCTCTTGCTGCGGCAGGGGGACACGGACGCTCCGACGTGCACCGGCTGCCACGACGCGCACACCATCCTGCCGGCGGAGGACGCCCGCAGCAACGTCCACCCCACGAATATCCTGGCCACCTGCGTGCGTTGCCACGAAGACGAGCGGCTGATGGCGAAATACGGTCTACCCACGGATCAGTCGGAGCGATACCGGGCGGGCGCGCACGGTATCGCGGTCTTCGAGAAGCGGAACTTCGCCGCACCCACGTGCGTGGGGTGTCACGGCTCGCACGCCGCCCTGCCGCCGGCGGTGACCGAGATCGCGCATGTGTGCAGCAAGTGTCACGTGCTTCTCGGTCGCGCGTTTTATCAGGGTCCCCACGGCAGCCCCGGCGTAGGCGGCAGACTCCCTGGCTGCCTCGGATGCCACAGCAATCACGGGACTGAACGGATTGCGCCGGATCGAATCACCTCGCTGTGTGCGAGATGCCACGGCTCCGAGAGTCAAGCGGGGTTGATGGGCGTGGAGATTCAGGAGCGGGTACTGCGGGCGACGGAGGAACTGAGCGTGGCGGCGCTTGCCATCGACGAACTGGTGCTCATGGGTCGCCGGGTGGCCGACGAGCGGTTCCGCTACCAGGCGGCGCTCACGGAGTACCGGCAGATAGCCCAGATCCAGCACAGCCTCGACCTGGAGCGACTTGAAGAGTTGGGACTGCGGGTGCGCTCGAACACGGGCATCATTCGGGCCACCGCGGAGGTCGCGGCAGAGACCAGGTGGGAGCACAAGCTCCTCCTCGTGCCAGTTTGGTTTCTCACTCTCTCCGCCGTCGCATTTGCATGGTTCAAGCTGCGTGATCTCAAGTCGTAGGCCCGGGTAGACCATGGCACTGAAGCTGAGACCGCTGGAGCGCCTGTCCCGACCGCTCAAGATCGCGGTTCAGGTCGGTGTGCTAGTGGTGATTCTCGCGGCAGTGGGAGCCGTCGCTTTCATCGAGTACAGCGCCCAGCCCGGCTTTTGCACCAGGTGCCACATCATGCGGCCCTACTACGAGTCGTGGGCCAGTTCCACGCACAATGACGTACCGTGCATCGAGTGCCACTACGCTCCGGGGATCCGGGCGGAGGCGATGGGCAAGTTTCAGGCGGCGAACCAAGTGGTGAAGTACATCACCGGGGCCTACGGCACCAAGCCCTGGGCGGAGATCGAGGACGCAGCCTGCTTGCGTTCCGGATGTCACTCGCTGCGCAAGGTGGAGGGCGTGGTGAGCTATCAACCACGACCCGATGGCCCCAGCGTCCGGTTCGATCACACCCAACATCTTGGGGAACTGCGTCGCGGCAAGCAGCTCCGCTGTACCAGCTGCCACTCACAGATCGTGCAGGGCGATCACGTGGCGGTCACGGCGGTGACCTGCAACCTGTGTCACTTCAAGGAAACCACATCCGGCGAGCCCGTGGCTGGGTGTATCGGGTGTCACCCCACACCGCAGCGTTTGGTCTCACCGGCCGGGTTCGTGGTGGATCACGCCCAGTACGTGAGAGATCTCGTCAATTGCCTGTCCTGCCACGAGCAGGTGACCAGCGGGTCGGGCGTTGCCGACGAGGACCGGTGCTACAACTGTCATAACGAGCCCGAGCGGGTGGAGGAGCTCGAGAACACCACGCTGGTGCACCGTGTCCACATCGCGGAACACAACGTGGAGTGTACCCAGTGTCACACGCCCATCGAGCACCGGTTGGTGTCGCTTACCGAGACGTTCGAGCTCGATTGCAGTGCCTGCCACCGGCGGGTGCACGAAGTGCAGCAACGGATGTACGCCGGCATCGGCGGCCACGGGGTGGAAGACGCGCCCAGTTCGATGTTTCTGGCCCGGGTGACGTGTCGCGGGTGCCACGAGCTCCCGACGTCGATCAACGGGCACGAGCGAGTCCAGGCAGCGGGCGAGGCCTCGTGCATGTCGTGCCATGGGATCCGCTACGCCAACATCCTCCCGGCGTGGCAGCAGGAGATGGAGCGCAGACATGGTCGCGCCGCCGAGGCCGTGCGGCGAGCGTCGGCTGTGGCGGGCTCAGCGCCGGTGCGGCGCCGCGCCCGGGTGGATAGCCTACTCCGCCTGGCCCGGGAGAACGTCGAGCTCGTCCGGTTGGGCAAGGGCGCCCACAACATCACCTACGGCGACCGCCTCCTGCGAGCCAGCCTGGAGCTGGTCCGCGAGGCGGTCCGGGTGGGCGGTCTGCCGTATGCGGTGGAGGACGTCGATCTCGGGCCGGCCCTGGGCGAGAACGTGTGCCTGCAGTGTCATGTGGGTGTGGAGCGGCGTGCGGTGGCGTTCCGGGGGCGGCAGTTCGATCATGCGCGCCACGTGATCGGTGGGGGGCTGGAGTGCTCCCAGTGCCATTCCGCCCTCGATGAGCACGGACAGACGTTGCTCGCCACGCCGTCCGATTGTGCTGCGTGCCATCACCGGCGCATCGACCCGATGAACTGTGCCCGGTGCCACGAGGGGCCGGGTGGCGCGCCCGAAGCGACGTACGAGCTGCCGACGGGGGATTTCTCCCACGAGCCTCATCGGACGGCGGGTCTGCCGTGCTCCGCCTGCCATACCCGCCCGGCCATGAGTGCGGCAGAGTTGCGCTGCGAGACCTGCCACGAGCTGCATCACCGGCCAGAGGCGACCTGCTTGTCCTGTCACCGGGGCGGGGTGAAGGACAAACACGATCGCTCATTTGCCCATCTCCAGTGCAGCCAGTGCCACGGGGCCAAAGTCGAGGGACTGGTCGAGTGGAGCCGCGAGATCTGCACGGTCTGCCATGTCGACCGGACGGAGCACAATGCGCCGGCGGCGTGCAACCTGTGCCATGAGGTCCCGGCCTTGGGCCGATCCGGAAAGGGTGGGGGCGGGGGGTCGTAGGCGCCGAGCATTCCCCACTGCGGCACGGCCATTCAACGAATCCACACTAAATCTTTAGACTTTCTTCGCGCGCTGGGCTTACCGTTGTGTGGGAGGTGTGTCATGGGGAACGGGAGGAGACGGTTCAGCCCGGACCGACGGGCCGGCCGGCGCGCAGTTTGGCTCCAGGGCGGACTGGTCGTCGTCACCCTCGCGGTGACCGCCGCATCCACCGCTTGGGCGCAGAACAGCCAGTCCTGCCTGGTATGCCACGCGGACGCGTCGCTGTTCGCGGGGCGGGACGACTCGACTCGGCTGGTTGTCATCCAAGATGTGTACGACGGCTCTGTGCATGGGGCTCTCGGACTGCGATGCATCGACTGTCACCAGGGTCTGTCTGGCTTCCCTCATCCCGATGAGGCCCAACCCGTCAGCTGCGGTGGGTGTCACCCCCAAGTCCAGCGGAACTACGTTGCCAGCCTCCACGGCTATGCGCTGCAGCGCGGTAATCCCCGGGCGCCGACCTGCGTGAGCTGCCACGGGACTCACAATATCCTGTCCAGTTCCAACCCAAGATCCCGGACGCACAAGGTCCGCCTGCCGTTCACCTGCGCGACGTGCCACGGCACGGCGGGGCTGCTGACCGACCACATCGTGAAGCTGCCTCAGTCCTTCACCGACTATGCCCAGTCCGTGCACGGGGTGGGCACCGGGCGTGGGATCGCTGCCGCCGCCTCCTGCGCCGACTGCCACGGCGTGCATGAGCTCCGTGCGGCCGCCGATCCCTCATCGAAGATCAACCCCATGCACGTACCCGAGACCTGCGGTCAGTGTCACCCCGACATCCAGCTCGAGTACGACCGATCGATTCACGGCCGGGCGTTGCGGGCCGGCATCACAGACAGTCCGACCTGCACGTCGTGTCACGGTGAGCACCTGATCCTCTCGCCGCGCGACCCGGAGGCGAAGACCTATGCGGCCAGGCTGGCCACCGAGACCTGTGGTGCCTGCCATGACGATCCGGTGATCATCGCGAAGTACAACCTTGCCGGGGGCGTAGTGGGGTCCTACGTGGACAGCTACCACGGCTGGGCCACCCGGCGTGACTACGAGCGCGCTGCCACCTGTGTGAGTTGCCATGGAGCCCACTCGGTCCTGCCTGAAGCGGACTCGGCGTCCAGCATTCATCCTGACAACGTGGTGGCTACGTGCCGCCGGTGCCACGCAGGCGCCGATTGGGAGTTCGCCGCCAGCTACACGCATGAGTCCGCGTCAATCAGCGCAAACCCCGTCAACCGAATCATTCGGAGCATCTACTTGGTGGCGATCGTGCTGATCATAGGTGTGATGGTTCTCCACAACCTGGTGATCATGAACTACTACGTGATCGAGCGGCGCAAGCAGCTCCAGGATTCCTCGCAGCAAGTGCTGCGCTTCGACCGTGTGCAGGTGTGGCAGCATCTCCTGCTGACGGTCTCTTTCGTGGTGCTGGTGATCACGGGGTTTGCCCTGCGGTTTCCGGAAGCGTGGTGGGTACGGTACCTGTCCGACATGGGCCTGACCGAGCCGGTGCGCTCAACCGTGCACCGGATCGCCGCCGTGCTCCTGATCCTCGTCTCGCTCAGCCACGCCTACTACGTTCTGTTGACCAGGCGGGGGAGGAAGGAATTCCGGTCGATATGGTTCACCACGGGAGATGTGAAGGACGTATTCGCGGCACTGCGGTTCTATACCTGGCGTAGTGAGGAGAAAGTCAAGTTTGGGCGGTACGACTACTCCCAGAAAGCGGAATACTGGGCGCTGATCTGGGGCACGATCATGATGATCATCACCGGCCTGATCCTCTGGTGGCCGGAGCTGGCGGTGAGGTTCCTGCCGAGCCTGATCGTTCCTGCTGCACAAACGATCCACTACTATGAGGCAATCCTGGCGACCCTCGCCATCCTCGTATGGCATTTCTTCTTCGCCATCTTTCATCCCGAAGAATACCCCATGAGCTGGACCTGGCTGACAGGCAGGATGTCGGTGAAGTCGGTGAAGCAACACCACGCGCGGTGGTACGAGGAGGAGATCGCACCATCGGAAGAGGGTCCACACGAGGAGGCCGAGGCGACCGTCGGCGACCAGGCGGGCGACTGACGGCGCATCTTGGCAGGCATCCATTGCCATCCGAGTGGGCGGCCATGCATACCGCCCGCTCGTCGCTCCGGGGGCATCTGGCGCCCATTCTCGAATTCCGAGTTAGGAAATCTTTAGGGTGACGGAGCGCGATGCACGCGCCGGCTTGGTGGTTGTATCTTGCCGTTGGGGATTCGAGTGGTCGGCTTTGCGGAATGGTGTATGAGGCCGCAACGGCGCACAGCAAGCGCGTCTGGGGACGTGGGGTGAATCGGGTATGCGCGCGATCGCCATAACGGCGGCATTGCTCGGCGCGGGACAGCTCACGGCGTCCCGTCCCGCCGTGGCACAGGAGAGCGAAACCTGCCTCATGTGTCACGGGAACGCCTCGCTTTTCGCCGGTCGGCCGGATGCCACGCGGCTGGTGGTCACGCAGGACACCTACGGTGCCTCGGTACATGGGGCCGCCGGTGTGCAGTGCGTCATGTGCCACCTGGGGATGGGCTTTCCTCACCCGGAAGAGCCACCGCAGGTCAACTGCGCCCTGTGCCACCAGCGGCAGGCCCAACAACACGCCCGCTCGCTCCACGGCCAGGCCGCGGCTCGGGGCGATCCGCTGGCCCCGAGCTGCGTGGACTGCCACGGCACCCACGACATGCGGTCACACACCGATGAACGGTCGCCCACCGCCGTGATGAACATCCCCGCCCTTTGTGGGGAATGCCATCACGAGGGCACGGCCGTGTCGCGTACGCACAACATTCCCCAGGATCGCATCCTCGAGAACTACTCCCAGTCCATCCACGGCGAAGGACTGTACCGGCAGGGTCTCACCGTGACCGCGGTCTGCACGTCGTGCCATACGTCGCACGAGATCCTGCCGCACACCGATCGGCGGTCTAGCATTCACCGGGACAACGTGGCGACTACCTGCACCCGCTGCCACGCGCAGATCGAGCGCGTCCATGTACAGGTGATCGAGGGTAGGCTATGGGAGGAAGAGCCACACAAGATCCCTGCCTGTGTGGACTGTCACGCGCCCCACAAGATCCGGCGGGTCTACTACGAGGCGGGAGCCGCCAACGCAGACTGCCTGGCGTGCCACGGCGACCCGGAGCTCACCGGTGTCGCGCAGGGTGACACCGTCTCGCTGTATGTGGACGAGCAGGGCTACAACGCTGCGGCCCACTCCGGAACCGCCTGCGCCCAGTGCCACACAGAGGTGACCTCCACGCTGGCGCGGCCCTGCTCCACGGCCGGGTCGCCGGTGGACTGCAGTATCTGCCACGCTGGGCGCGTGGAAGAGCATGCTGCGGGTATTCACGGCAGGCTGGCGGCCGAGGGGGACCCTGACGCGCCCACCTGCCTGGACTGCCACGAGAAGCACGCGACCGCCAGCCGGCACTTGCCCACCTCCCGGACGTACCCTCGAAACGTCCCGGACTTGTGTGCCCGCTGCCATCGCCAGGGCGAGAAGGCCGCCGTGCGGATTCACGTCGACCTCCCGGCGCCGGTCGAGAGCTACGAGATGAGCATCCACGGCAAGGGGCTGTTCGAGAGCGGTCTGGTGGTGACCGCCACCTGTTCGAGCTGCCACAGTGCTCACCGGCCCCTGCCGCCGGATGACCCCGAGTCGTCGATCCACCCCGACAACGTCGCTGCTACATGCGGGACGTGCCACCACGGCATCGAGGAGCAGTTCCAGGCCAGCATCCACTGGCCGGGGAACGGCGCGGTTGATCCTGATCGGGAGCTGCCGACGTGCGAGGACTGCCACACGTCGCACACCATCAGCCGCACCGACCGGGCCGATTTCCGCCTCCTGATGATGGATCAATGCGGGCGCTGCCACACCGACGAAGCTGAGACCTTTTTCGACACCTTCCACGGGAAGGTGTCCCGGTTGGGCGACGCCGCGGCGGCCAAGTGCTACGACTGCCACGGGACCCATAGCATCTTCCCGGTCACTGACGCCCGCTCGACCCTGAGCCGCCGACACGTGGTGGGAACCTGCTCTCAATGCCACTCCGGAGCGAACATACGCTTCACGGGATACCTCACCCACGCCACCCACCACGACCCGGACAAGTACCCCTTCCTATTCTGGGCGTTTTGGGGGATGACCACGCTCCTGGTGGGGACGCTGAGCGTCGCGACGGGACACACTGCGGCCTGGCTGTGGCGCCTGTGGCGCTCACCGGCCGTGTGGAAGCGCCATCAGGTGGCCACAGGCGAGAAGGTCTACCGGCGGTTCACCGCCTTCCAGCGCACGCTGCACATCATGATGCTGCTGAGCTTCTTCACGTTGGCGCTCACGGGAATGGTACTAAAGTTCTCGCATATGGGGTGGGCCCAACTGTTCGCGGGCGCCGTCGGCGGGTTCGCCACCACCGGGGTGCTGCACCGTTTGGGGGCGGTGACCCTGATAACGGTCTTTTTCGTCCACCTGTGGGATGTCCGGAAGCAGAAGAAGCGTTCCGGCAAGACGTGGTGGCAGTTCGTTGCGGCGCCGAATTCGCTGATCTTCAACCGGCGCGATCTACGCGAGTTCTGGAAGTCGATCAAGTGGTTCTTTGGCCGCGGCCGGCGCCCCAAGTACGGTCGCTACACATACTGGGAGAAGTTCGACTACTTCGCGGTCTTCTGGGGGATGTTCATCATCGGCTCGACCGGGCTGCTGCTCTGGTTCCCAGAGTTCTTTACTCTCGTGCTGCCGGGTTGGTGGGTTAATGTGGCTACCATCATTCACAGTGATGAGGCGCTCCTGGCCGTGGCGTTCATCTTCACCATTCACTTCTTCAACACGCACTTCCGTCCTGACAAATTTCCGATGGATCCGGTCATCTTTACCGGTGGCGTCCCAGTGGAGGAGTTGAAGCGCGACAAGCCTGGCGAGTACGAGGCACTGGTGAAGGAGGGCAAGCTGGAACAGTTCCTGGTCGATCCGTATCCTCGAAACCTGGAGCTGGCGTTCAGGATCTTCGCATATGTCGCGCTGGCGGTCGGAATCACGCTGATCGCCCTCATCCTTTATTCGATGCTGTTCGGCTATCGCTAGCCGCCCCACCGGGCCTTCGGGCCGCGACTTGGGCCGCAACAACTGGTGTGGAAGCGTAAATCCCAATGGGAATGTTCAAGTCTGGACGGTACCGGAGGTCGGCGTTACTATTCCTGACAATTATGGTTTGATGTGGGGAGGGGTCATGAGAAGGTCACTCGGTCGTGCGGCGACCGCTCTGGGAGCACTCGTGATGTTGGCGGTGCCGCTCCATGCCCAAGGCTACCACGTCCGTCTGGACACGCGCTTCCAATCGGTAGCTTTCCGGGGCTTCACCCTCGCCAACGTGTTCGCCGCCGACGTCGATACCGCTGCGGATGGCTCGCTCACGGCCAACGGTTTTGCCGTCCGCTGCCCGCCGCGTGGCACTTCGTGCTCGTACTTCCGACCTGGAGAAGTCCTGCGGGGCAGTCCACTGGTGAGCACGGTGGACGCCGCCTTCTGGAGCCTCGGCGTTCCGGGTCTGACGTTCCGGGGGAAGGCCAGGGTCGGGTTCGACCTGTCCGACGACAGGATCATCGGTGGGGACACGCTGAACGTGTGGCCGGGTGCCGATCCCGAGGTGCAGCTGATCGAGGGCTACGCCGAGTACGCCAACCGGTATCTGACGGTACAGGCGGGCCGCACCCATGTGGTGTCCCGGCTGGGGTTCACCGGCTTCGATGGTGGTAAGGTGGACATCCGCTCCTTCGGTGGCAGGCTGCGGCTCTCGGCGTTCGGTGGCTGGGGCCTGTACCGCGGCGGGGTGCTCCCAATCACGAGCCCGGCGGTCAGCCCGCTTGGCGAGTTTCGGCCCACCGACCGACAGATCGTGGCGGGCGGCAGCGTCGGTTGGAGAATGCCTGGATTCGAGGGGCGTGTCCTGTATCAGCGGGAAGTCGACCCGCGGGGCGATCTGGAGACCGTGCTCTACTCCGAGCGGGGTGCTGCCGACTTCACGCTTCGGCCCATGCGTGGGGTCACCCTCATTGGCGGTGCGTACTACGACTTCGGAGTAGGGGAGCTTGGCACTGCGGATGCGGCGATTAGCTACGCCGAGTTGCAGGGCCGGTGGCAGGCCTCAGCCGGCTGGCGCCGCTACCGCCCCTTCTTCGAGCTGTGGACGATCTGGAACGTATTCAGCCCCATCTCGTACAACGCAGGGTTCGCCTCGGCGATGGTCACCCCGATCAGGGGACTCCAGCTGTGGACGCGGGGCGAGGTGATCGCCTACGAGGATACCGCGGCGGACACGAACTTGGTGGTGGTTGAGGATGACGGATGGCGTTGGTCGTGGGGCGGCACCCTGACGCGGCTTCCGGGGTGGACGCTCAGCGGCGGGTATCACGTCCAGCAGGGTGTTGGAGCTTCATCGCGTGGGTTCAATGCCAGGGCCACGTTCGAGCCGCGCCGGGATCTCACGGTGTCGGCTCACGGCGGGTTCCTAGACCGACCCCTCGAGTATCGCTTCGCTGATGCGGAGGTGTGGACCTACGGGCTCCGCATCGACTTTGAACCGACTTCCGGCGTGCGTTTGAATGCCGAGGCCTACCGCTGGGATGAGACCCGGGAGCGTGATGACGCCGCGCAGATCGATTGGGACTTCGTGCGGGTCAACGTCGGATTGACGCTGCTGTTCGGGTCTGGCGCAGATCGCCCGCGTCTCCACCCGGCAATCCTTCGTATCCCTGAACGCCGGAGGCCGCGATGAAGACGATGATGATGCTCGCCGCCGCGTCGGTGATCGCGGCCGTTCTGGGGCCCGACTCGGTGCCGGCCCCGGACGCCCGGTCGTCACAGCAGTTCGACCATACGAGACACGTTGCCCTGTTCCCCAGCTGCACCGCGTGCCACAGCGGCATTGTGGCGTTGGAGGGTGGGCAGGCCTATCCCGATCCCGGGTTCTGCACCACCTGCCATGACGGGCGGACACAGCCGGTGGTGGACTGGACCCCTCCCAGGGAGCCGTCGCGGGCGAACCTCCGCTTCGGCCACGGACAGCACCCGGGTACCGATCAGTGCGCCACGTGCCATGTGCGGGACGAGACGGTGCAGCGGGCGGTGGTGGACCAGTGTCTCAGCTGTCACGGGATTGAGGGAGAGCACCATGATCCCGCGACGCCGTGCACGGATTGCCACGTCCAGCCGCCGGCACCTCGCTCCCATGAAGGCGGCTTCCGGGATCGCCACGCGGAACAGGCCGCGGCGTCGCCGGAGACCTGTGCCACCTGCCACGTCCGGTCAGACTGCCTCGACTGCCACCGCCCCGGTGCGGCATCCGGGTCACCCGGCTACCATCCAGCGGACTTCCTGGCTCGCCACCCCGTGGCGGCATACACTCGAGAGCTGTCGTGCAGCAACTGCCACAACGTGGCCTCGTTCTGTGCGGCGTGCCACCAGCAGGCAGGGCTCGTGGCCGCTGGACCCATTGGCGGCGGGTACCACGATGCGAAGCGGTCATTCGTCGGGGGCCATGGGCAGGCGGCCCGGCAGAGCCTCGAGAGTTGTGTCGCGTGCCACACCGAGCAGGATTGCGTGAGGTGCCACGTGAACACGAGCCCTCACGGCCCGGGGTTCGACGCCGAGAAGCTCAGAAAAGCGAACGCCGAGGTGTGCATCGTGTGTCACAAGGGAGGGATTCCGACACCGAACTGATTCGGCGCTCGTAGCACACCCCCGGATTGCCGGCGGACGATGGATACCCGCACCGGTGTGCGGGTCTGCAAACAGGTATGCGTCGACGCAGGCAGCCAGTGCTGTTGCGCAACGGCTCATTGGGGCAGGGGTATGACCAGACAGGGTGGGTGTGGCGGTCGGTCACCGATCGAGGCCGTGCAGGGGTTGAACCCTATAGGGAGGCAAGGTAGATGAGCTATCCGCGTTTTGTCCGCGCTGCAGGAGCGGTGCTGGTGGCCGGTATCGTGGCGGCGCCGGCCTTCGGCCAGGAAGCCGCACGGCCGCCGGTAGTCAAGCACGACCTCCAGGGCCGTGACAACTGCATGATGTGTCACCGGATCGGTGTGATGGAGGCGGTGCCCGACGTGCCAGCTAGTCACCAGGACCGCCCCAACGAGACATGCCAGTGGTGCCACGCCCCCGATGCCGCTATGCAGACCAAGACCCCGAAGGCCATGTCCCATGGGCCTGAGGGGCGCGACCAGTGCATGATGTGTCACAGGGCCGGCGCGATGGAGCCGGTTCCCGACGCACCGGCCGACCACGAGGGCCGGGACGTGAAGTACTGCACACTCTGCCATACGCCGCCCGAGTCGAACTGATCGGCCCGTGCTTCAGCCGCGGCGAGGGCTTGTGCCGCGGTGTGGAAGGCGCGCAGTTGGCAGGCTGGCCCCCGAGTCGTCGAGGCTTGGGGGCCTTGCATTTCTTGTAGCGACGGGCACGTTCGGTTCGATGGGGTGGCTTGCTGCGAACGGAATTCTGGGAATGGCGAGATCCGCTACGTACGCGCGCATCTACACCATCGTGAAGCGGATCCCCCGAGGTCGCGTGGCGACCTATGGCCAGGTGGCTACGCTAGCGGGGCTCCCGGGTCACGCTCGGCAGGTGGGCTATGCCCTCCATGCCTTGCCGGATGAGACCGCGGTGCCCTGGCATCGGGTGATCAACTCCAGAGGGGAGATCAGTCGACGCACCGTAGCTGGCTGGGACGTGCACCAGCGTGTGCTGCTCGAGGCCGAAGGTATTCGGTTCGATGCACGGGGTCGCGTGGCACTGTCTCGCTACCTGTGGCAACCTCGAGCACAGTTGATCCAACGAGCTCGGTCGTGACGTGTGGTAGCTTGCGGAGATTCTACAGCTGAAGCATTGGATGAAGACCTGAGACGGCCCCCCGCGAAAGCAGGTGTCTCATGACCTCGATTCGGCGAGCACTTCTCTTTGGCTTCGTCATTTGGGTCGTTCCCTTCGTCGTCGCGTTTATCGTCTTCCCACTGAGGGAGTCCTGGCGTGCGCTGTTTGAGTCGATCATGCCAGTCGTCGTTACCCTCGCGGCGGTCACGTGCGGCGTCTTGTACTTTCGGAGGGTGGAGGCGCGGTTCGTGCGGGAAGGCCTCGCGGTGGGCATCTTGTGGCTGGCGATCAGCGTGGTGATCGACCTGCCGCTGATGCTGACGGGGCCGATGGAGATGACTGTGGTGGAGTATGCTGCCGATATCGGACTGACCTACCTCATCATTCCGGCGGTTGCCATGGGGTATGGGGTCCTGCTCGCGGAAACGAAAACTCTGCAGACCTAACGGTGCCGTGTTATGCCCACAATGAAAGAGGCAGTTGACGATTTTCTGGCGCAGCAGCGCATCGCGGTGGCAGGCGTATCCCGCAGCGGTCGCGAGGCGGCGAACTTCGTGTACCGCAAGTTGCGCGGTGCCGGTTATCAGGTGTACCCGGTGAACCCCGCCGCCCAAGAGGTGGAGGGTGACGCCTGTTATCCCGATATCAAGTCGATTCCAGACGGCGTGGACGGCGTGGTCATCTCCACCCCTCCCGCTGTCGCCGACCAGATCG
>JABAOF010008418.1_pt2 | contig 55054 bp, 55 predicted proteins | sample 7062171 | NCBI WGS metagenome assembly JABAOF01 (sample SAMN14538628, study PRJNA623070) | marine sediment metagenome | biome: marine biome [ENVO:00000428]; feature: marine pelagic biome [ENVO:01000023]; material: deep marine sediment [ENVO:00002113] | place: India: Gulf of Khambhat ... | reverse complement strand
TGGAAATTTCATCAGAAGACTTTAAGGGAAGCTTAAATGCATGAGGGGCTGGTGACCATCTTGGCAAAAGATTCAGGTCTTGTACTCGCCGGCGTCATCCTTTGTTTCATAGCATCAATTGTAGCAGTTATTCTAGGAGTAATAGATCTAGTGGGTCTCAATCTCATCGACGGTGTCATCTATCTTGGTCTAGGTCTTGTATGTCTCATTTTCACCTTTCGAATCTATAAGCGATACTACCAAACCTACGCAATTCTGCTGCTTCTATTTTCCATAATTTTCCTAGTTGCTGCAGCCCTTGCCCTTGGAACTTGGGGGTTTCTCGTCGGAGTTCTCATGCTCATTGGAGTAATTTTACTCCTAGTTGCAAAAGCCTAAACAAGCGTGTCGATTCAGCTACTCTGCCACTGCCTTTATGGCTTGAGTAAGGGCACGGACGATTGCTGATTGGGCGCTTGTCCTTCTTTCTTTTTCTGTTTTCGTTAAATTGTCAAAGAGGCTTTTTCCTTTAAGGGGCAAATCAGAAATAACATGGGCTGCAACTGCATCCATCCCAGAATGTTTTGCCACTGTATACAAAGCACTTGTTTCCATCTCTATTCCTAAAAATCGCTTCTTGGATAACGCAGACAAAAAGTCGATGGTTTGGGCCGCTAACGAATCGGTGGTAAATATCCGTCCTTCGAAGAGCTGTATTCCTTCTTCTTCTGCTACTGTTTGTAAGTAGGGGCGGGTTTTCTCCGCTAGCTCAGTGCACACATAGGCTTTTTCAAAAAGAGAAGCAAAATATCCTGAAGCCCCATCTCCGCGTTCACAATCTTGGGCTAGGATGAAATCACCGATTTCCATTCCTTGAGCTAATCCTCCAATCGCACCCGTGTAGAAAATGTTCCTTACCCCTGCAAATTGAAGAAAATATACACAATCTGCCATTCCTGGCGCGTATCGAACGTTATCCAACACTGTAATGAATTTCTCGTCTTCTAAAAATCCTGATACCCCCGTAAACCATGTTCCCAAGGGGAGTGGTTTTTGGAGGCGTTCTATAAATTCAGCAACATAGCTTTTTGCAGGTGCGATAAGAACGGTCGATGCGATTTGATCAGGGGTGACACCAAAGACGCGTTTGATTAATCGTGTGGGCTCATATTCAGCAAACATTGGTAGTTCCTCCCTGAGAATTAGATTACTATTTTAAATAGGTGGCAGTTTGTCTGCCTAAAAAGAGTTCCTCAAATCTATGCTATCGGAAAGTATTGTCAGCATAGATTTTGTGAAAAAAATATTGACGCTCAGCAAGATATATAGACATCGCCAAATGGTACTAATTCACGTGGTCCTAAAACTAGCCTATAAGGGAAGAGCTATGGAAAAACGCAAAATTATGCGACTAGGTAAGAGCTCAATAGTTGTTTCCCTTCCCAAAAGTTGGGCAACTAAATACAAACTTGACTCCTCAGATCACGTGATCCTTATCCCACAACGTGACGGCTCCTTGGCGGTCTATCCCGTCAAGGAATTCTCAGATGAACCTTCAGAACAAGAAATCATGATTGATCCCGAGGATGAACCTGGAATTCTGGAACGCCGGCTCATAGCAGCTTATCTCAATAATTTTGGTATCATTCGTATTCGTTCTAGAGGAGTTTTCACTCCAGAACAACAATCACTTGTCCGTCGGCGCGTACGAATGTTAACTGGGTTACAAATCATTGATGCCAGTACAAATGAAATCGTCATACAATCGCTTATGAAACTGAATCAATTGGATTTGCCAAAAAGTATGCGCCTAGCTCATCGCATCACATCTACCATGCTGATGGATGCTCTTTCTGCCCTCCAAATCCGTGATGTAGAACTCGCTATGACTGTTATTGGTTTAGACGAAGATGTCAATCAGTTCTACTTCCTTGTATTCAAACAGCTCCGGGCTGCTTTGCTTGACCCGCGATTCATGAACGAACTGAGTATTGATTCGATGGACTGTCTCACCTATTTGATGTTTATCCAGCGCATCGAAAACGTTGCTGACCACGCAAAAAATATTGCCCAATCCGTTGTCGCCCTTGGCAAGGAAAAATGCCCAAAAGATCTCTGTAACCTGGCATTGAAAACGGGAAATCATGTTCACCGAATATACGCAATGGCTGCAGAAGCCATGCTACACGGTGATGATAAAGCCGCCAATCATGTCATTAACGAAATTGATCACTTTGTGCCCATGCGCCAACAAGCTGAGGAACTCATGGAACAACATTTGGTAAAACTCTGCAAACAAATGCTTCCCAAACTCACACCCGAAAGTTGTGCCCTCTTCGGACCCCACCAAAAAGCCATGTTTTGCCTAGAAAATATTTTTGAGTCCTTTGGAAAAATCTTAGAACATTCAAGCGCCATTGCTGAAATCGCTATTGATCGGGCCCTTGAACATGGGCGCCGCTGGCCCGTGAAAGAAACTCCCCAAACAAAAAAGACTAAGAAATCCGCTAAATCCAAAGGCTAGCGAGTAAAAAAAGCCCTTTAGACAACACCCCTAAGTTTTTGCCTGCTACTTACCTTAATTAGCAATATCATTATTTTGAGATTGGTGTTCTTAGTGTCCAACAGCTCCGCAAATCCCATTCGAACCACTGATGTGGGTAGTTTTCCACTCATTGATATCGATTTGAAAAGATATGCCCAAGGGGCTGCTGATCTGGAGGATGGCAACAAATCGGAAGCCGCACAATACTTCATACGAACACACAATGACGCTTTCGCTCGCAAATTAACAGCGCTGGGACCTGAATTTTGTGTACCCTGCTATGTTCAAAGTCACGTTGAACGGGACATGCTAAGCCAATTCCTTGATCCCATCGTTCGTCAGGGCAAAGGAATCCAAAAACAGGCCGCAAGGTATCTTTGGGACGGAACGAGTATTCACCTCTCACCAGAAAACGCTCAAGTTGCCGAGCTCTTAGCCCTCCAACAGGGAGCAAAAGCCCTCTGCCAAGAATTGGACATTGAGTGCATCGAATACCGGGCCTGCATTACTGGACCTTTTGAGATGGCCAATCGACTATGGCGGGATATGGGCGTTGGTCCCCGTTACGATGAATCCCTCATCGACTCTTTTGCACCAATCGTCCAAGCCTTCATGAAGAACGCCCAAATTGAAACTAAATACCTTAAACCATGCATTATCACCCTCGATGAACCTTCGATCGGAGTAGCAGGCGTGGGAGATCTATTCATGGATACAAAAACTGATACCAGCCTTAGGCATCTCAACACTACTTGGAACACTGTACTCTCCGCAATCTCTTCCAAGTGTTATCGTGGTCTCCACCTTCACGCATCTCCCTACCATCAGTTGGCTAAATCGAATTGGAACCTTCTTGAAGCACACCTTGGTGTCATTGTCTCAAAAGCATGGCTTGACGAGCACGATATATACATTCGAGCCGCCATCATGCGGACTGACGGACCCACCTTCGCTTCAAATGCTGACCTACGCGAATCCTGGGATCAAATACAATCAGGGAACTACCAACCCTACCTCCAACCCCCAGAAGAAATTCATCAGTACCTTCAGGCCGCGGTTGAACGCTACGGCATTGACCGCATTCCCTTTGCAGGTCCCGAATGTGGTCTCGGCCCTTGGGATTGGCGATATGGCGACGAAATGGCTCTAGCAAATCTGCAAAACGTACATCAAATCATCGCCGCTTTCAACAGCACTTTCCAATAATTGCGAAGGCGGCTCCTAACTACTCAAAGCTTCAATGATTCGAGGGATGAGCTTGTTCTGCGGCGTGATAGAATCGAGAACCAAAAAGATGTGGACTGCAAGCGGCAATAACGAGTCGATCGAGTTCCTTATTTGCGAGGGTTTGAGTGAAGGCTTTGAGGGTTTCGTGTTGACACCAGTCGCTGCGAGTTTAGACATATTTAACCTTAGGGAGAGTTTCAGTGAAGGCGTTGAGCGCTTCGTAGTCGAGAATATTGCTGATTGTGTCACCCCAGTTATTTAATACTAAAGCAGTAGGAATCAAGAAGAAGGAGGGTTCTAAGTGAAGTCGAAACTGCTGTACGAACAACTTGATTCGGATTTTGACGTTGATCGGCTAAGGGATGATTGGAGTTGGATGGAATTTGATGAATATTATACTGAGACTTTCAGAGCGCGGTTTTCAGGAGTGGTGCTGGACAACGCAAAAGAGATTACCCGGGTTTATACCGCGGTGTTTCCCAGTGATTCGGTCTTGAAGTGGATTATCGACTCAGGTGACAAAGATGTGTTGCTGTTGACCCATCACCCCTTCACGTGGGTTTCAACAAAGAAGGATGCGACCTTTGTGGCGATTCCCCGAGACCTGCTTGCGACTTTGAAAGAAAAGCGAATTGCCATGTATACCTTGCATATCCCATTGGACAAGGTTGGACCTTATTCTACCAGTACGACCTTAGCAGAGGCAATTGGAGTTGTGCCTGAATCTACGTTCTGCGAATACCATGAAGTCCATGTAGGCAGCATTGGTAGAACCCCAATATCAACGGTGACGGAATTAGCAAAAAAAATCGAATCAGTGGTGGAACATACTGTGAAGGTGTGGGATTATGGGACAGACACGATTCAGGATCAGCGTGTGGCAGTTGTGGGAGGAGGGGGTAATATCTCGGAAGTGATTGCAGAGATTGTGATAAATGGCCTGAATACCTATGTAACTGGCATTACCAAACCGAACCCCCGATTTCCAGACACCATCAAGTTTCATAAGACTGCTGAAAAAGAAGGCGTTAACATCCTTGCGGCAACCCATTACTCGACCGAAAAGTTCGCCTGTATCGCTGTTCTTGACTTCTTTCGCAGGTTAGGATTAAAAGGAGAATTCATTGAAGATACACCCTTACTGACTGATTATGAGTAGGATGTGATACTCTAATGATTGAAATCGAACCCTTCAATGAAGACGTTATGGGCATCAAGACTGCCTCATCGATGGGTGGCAGGGCCATCATATGGGTGTACGCCTATCAACTTGGTGACGTGGTCTTTGATGCGGGGTGTGGTAACGCAATTGAAGAGCTACGAGTCCACGCTAAAGCTCATTCTGTGAAGCGGGTGTATGTCTCGCACGATCATGAGGATCATATTGGCGGATGTGCCGCGTTTGTACCGGAAGCGGAAGTGTTTGCGGGACCTGTGACACTGGAAGCGGTTCATAAGCCTTATCCGTTGCCGGAGTTTTTCCAGTTTGTCTGGGGGAATCTTACCCCAGTTCCTGAAGCAAAAGTGCTAGATGCTTCCTCTATTGTCGTGGGTGATGCGACCTTTGAGGTGGTGGATTTGTCAGGGCATAGTCAGGAAATGTTCGGTCTTTGGGACCCAGAGCGACGGTGGTTGTTCTCTGCGGATGCGGTGCCCCTCCCGTCACAGAAGCAGATAGCGATGTTTGATGAGAATATCCCGAAGACGATTCAGCGGATGAAAGAAATCCAAGATATGAATGTGGCGGTTCTGTTTGATGCACATTGGGGTCCGATAGTGGAACCCCACGACCATATTGAAACCCGGATTCGATTTCTTACTGATATAGGTGTTCAGGTGCGGGAGTTGGCAGCGGCAGGGAAATCTATTCCCGAGATAAAAGATGTGCTTAAATTTCCTGAGCCGTGGTATTTACCCAATACAGAAGGACGCTTTGGGATTGAACATCTAATACAGTCTTTAATAAAAGACAACATCTGAGGTTGTTGTAAAATCTACAATGAAGTTGTTTCTCAAACGAGCTGATGAAAAGGTTTTATACCTTTGATTGAGCGGTTTGGAATAAGGGGTTTGAAGCCAATCAGGAGATAAGAGCCATTCGTGGTTCAATTAGCTTACCTCTTCAACAGAGGAACCGCCAATGCCACTTCCTACTCGCCAATCTGAGCCGTCACCAGAAAAGACGATTAAAGACAAACGAGACCGGTTTAGCCGTCTTGTTGATGCTACCGGTGCTTTGGTGGTTGGAGTTGATACTCAGGGTCTAATAACTTTGTTTAACCGTCGCTGTGAAGAGGTTACGGGTTATACAGAGGAAGAAGTTCTTGGGAAAAACATTGTTGAATTACTCATTCCAGAAGATGAACGAGCAGACTTAATGTTCAGATTCCAAAATCTAGTTCAAGGGAAATCCCCGGCGTATTCACCACAGGTGCATTGGATAACCAAGTCAGGTACCAAGCGACTAATGCAATGGAATAACACCTTCATCACTGATGAACAAGGGGATGTTGAAGAAATCTTTGGAATAGGAATCGATGTCACCACCGAAAAGAAAATGGAGACAGCACTCAAGGAGTCAGAAGCCCAATATCAAAGCCTTTTTAATAGCGTACCAGTGGGGATCTATCGGACGACCCCGGATGGACAAATCCTTGATGCAAATCCCGCCTTAGTAGAAATGCTTGGTTTTGAAAAAAAAGAAGAGTTACTGAAGCATAAGGCATCTGAGTTTTATGTTAACACAGATGCTCGTAATCGTTGGAAAGACTTGGTAAGACAAAAGGAAGTTGTACGAGGCTTCGAAGCTCAGTTGCACCGCAGGGATGGAGAGCGAATTTGGGTCGAAATGAATTCCCGGGCAATACGAGATGCCAATAGCGAAATTAACTGCTATGAAGGAACAATGGAAGATATCACAGAACGTAAGAAAGCCAATATTGAATTATTATCCGCTCATCAACGTGCGGAATTCCTTGTTGACCTCATGGCCCATGACTTGAATAACATAAATCAAGGAATCATGTTGACACTGGAACTCATTGAGAGTGATGAACAGCTACCAAAGCACTTACGTGAAGGATTACAGGACTCACTTAATCAAATAGAGCGAAGTGCTGAGCTTATCTCAAATGTAAAACGTTTTCAAACTTTAGAATCTGAACCGCGTCGACTAACCACCCGTGATCTCTCACCTCCCTTCCATGCGGCTGTTCGAGCGGTAGAACGCGCGTTCCCAAATAAACAGTTATTTCTCTCAACCAATATTCAGGATAAAGAGTTCTGGGTATATGGAGACGGGTTCCTCACGGAGTTGTTTTTCAACATTATCCATAATGCAATGAAAATGGATCGCAATCAGTTAGTCAAAATTGAAGTCCAAGCTGAAGACACCACCGACAATAACTTCATTAAAGTTGAGGTGCTAGACCAAGGACCAGGAGTGCCTGATTCGGAGAAGAAACGGATTTTCAATCGAATCCCAGACGAAATGGAGGGCGTTCGAGGTTCGGGTATAGGATTAACATTAGTCCAACGAATTCTTCAACGCTATGGTGGTCAGATTTGGGTTGAAGATCGAATAGCTGGCGATCATTCACAAGGCGCTAATTTTGTTGTACTCATACCTCGGGGGGAGCGATAATGGTCTCAATCTTTATTGTTGATGATGATGAGAACCTGCATCGTGTATACCGATCCTTTTTTTCAATGAAAGGATTCAATGTAATCGGAAGCGCTTTTGATGGCGCCGAAGCAGTCAAAATCTTTGATACACTGAACCCACGACCGGATGTCTTGCTCATGGACTACAGGATGCCAATCAAGGATGGCGTATCAGCTACTCGGGAAATTCGGAGCATCGATCCTGCAAGCAAAATAATTTTTTTAAGTGCGGACGAAACGGCACGAGAACAAGCTCTAAAAGCTGGAGCAATTTCATTTCTTATCAAACCAGTTAGGTTTGCCCACCTCCTACAAACTATTACGAAAGTCCTAGACAACCAATAGGCATTTTTGACCTCTAGCATTTTCCGAAAGAGGGTGAACTCGAACCCGAAAAAGGCAACTATTGCGTGGGTCCCCTCGCCCGACTCAACATTGCTAAGAAAATGGCAAGCCCTGAAGCTCAAGGTTACGCCGACCAACTTTTCGAACTGTTTGGAGGATGTTCCATTCACGATTCAATTGGTTACAACCTTGCACGATCCACAGAACTCGTTAGCGTTGTTGGACAAGCAATCGCCCTAATTAAAAACTCCAGTCTCCAAGAAGATAACTATCGCTTCCCCGTTGAACCTCAGGGGCAGAGGGTATTGGTGTAGTTGAAGCCTCTCGTGGCACTCTTATTCAACTATTGGACAAATGACGGAGCCATCATCAAAGTCAATATTGTAATTGCCACGGCTCAAAACGTTCCCACCATGGAACACGGGATCCAGGTCAAAGCCCAAAAACTCCTCCCTCAACTTCGAAACCCGCTCCTGAAAGCCACAAAACCGTCTCCACCAAGCTAGAACCCCTCATTCGTGCCTATGATCCCTGCATTTCTTGTTCGGTACATTTCATTGAGATCATCAAATAAAAGAGCTAATCTGTTCCTCGTGCTATTTTGTACCGTTTAGGTTCTCGCCAAACCCATTTCAGAATTACCATGCCAATCCAAATGTAGATGGTAAACAGCGCAACTAGTTTCTCTATAAATGGATAACGAATTTTGATAAGTGACAATGTAAATCCTAAGATTATTAACAAGAGTAAAAGTATCGGGGCAGTCTCAAGCATACCGTTCAATTGGAGTCTCAAGCTAAAAATCATGGGCGTTGTTTAGCTTCACACACCTAGATGATGTCGATTTCTCGATTTTCACCCAACACGGTATATGCTTGGTTTTCTTGGGTAATAAAAAGAATGGGAGCGATTTCGGTATGCCCGATCCGGCGTGCCTTAATAGGGATGATTGATTCGTAGACTTCTTCAGAAGAGAGTTGATGATTTCGGAGAAACGCGGTATTTCGAATAATTATGTTGCGGGTTAGTCCATCCAATTCAAATAGATGCGGGACAGCGTTGACAATAGCGGTCAAGTGGATAGGTCTGGTGCTAGTGTTTTGGATGAAATATTTGACGTTTAACGAATTACCCCGGAACACTGTCTCCTTCGCCGGAATCAGATCCGTGGTGAAGGTTATCTTTGGGGGCTCCATGATCTCTTCGGTGTCACACCAAACACAGCCAGCAATAATTTGATCGAGAGTGGGTTCAAAATCAGAAAAAGGACCTTCTAAGCTATTCCATGTGTGAATTCGTTCACCATAATTACCAATAAAGGCGGTTTTTATGAGTGCCATTAGATTTGTCAAATCGTTCGCGCGTTCATCTGGCGTGGCAAAGATAGCGACAAAATCGTTAGGTCGCTCTGTGAGCCCATCAACGAGAACTTCAGAGCCTTCAAATTTCGCTTGGCGGAAATCTCCGGTGGCAAATTCCTTTGAAGAGACGCGAAAGGCTGTGAGCAACCCCGAAAGCAAATGTGGGTCAATTTGCTCAGTGTATTGTCTGGAAAATGCATAAGCGCCATTAAGGATGATGAATATCGCCTTTATCATCTTATTCGAATTCCACTCAGCTCTTTGTGTATTTGAACTCCCTTTCGCCGATCCATTGAGGTTGAATCGCCAATAGATAAATTCTATCCAGTTTTCTTCTAGCACCATACTGAATAAAAATTTCGACTGGAGTTCAACACTAGATCTTTGAGATTTTTCTCATTATTTTTGACGCATTTTAATAGAACAGGATTTCCTAGCAAAACCCTAACCGCTTTTAAGCACACCAAAATCATCTGACTATAAACCGGGAGGTTAATCAAAATGGCAGATGTAAAATTATCTCTTGAAAAATGGCATAGAAAGATGTCTGTTGACCTCTTCAACAATACTTGGAATTACTTAGACAAAAAAGATCTAACCGATGAAGAAAAAGACGCCATGGTAAACTCCTCTCATGCTTCACGATATCATTGGGGTGTTCGAGTCGAAAATGGCTGGGACGCCACTCCCATTAACTTAGGTCGTGGTGACTGGCAACTCTCACGAGTTTACGCTGTCCTTGGCAAAGGCGGACGTGCCATTCACTATGGCGAAATCTATCTCGAAATATGTAAGAAAGAAGGTGTCAAAGACTGGGATCTCGCCTACGCTTATGAAGCCATCGCCCGAGGATATGCTGTGAAAGGCGATGCGAAGAACAGAGAAAAATACCTTAAATTAGCTAAAAAAGCCTTGGCAGACGTTGAAGATAAAGACACACGTGACATGATTGAAGCCGACCTTAAGACAATCTAAACTTTCTGTGTCAAGATTTCTACACATGACGGAGATTTTTATCTCCCCGTGCCTCCTCTTTTTTGAGCATCTATTGTAGTCTTTAAAGGATGATATCTTTGCCTGAAGAACACCCTTCTGCTAAACCAGAAAAGAAAGAATCTCAATCTGCACTCGCAGTCGAAATGATTCTCCGTGATGCGAAGCGGCCCATGACGACCTCTGAAGTGGCACAGATGCTCAATGAAATTGGCTGCCCAGATTCTCCAAGTCGATTGCTTAACCAACTCCGGCAAAAAGGTAAGATTCACGGCAAACTTAGTATCAAGAAAAAGACTTGGTTCTGGTGGACCCCCGAAGTCGAAGAACCCCACGACATTTAGTCTATCCTTTTTAGAAGATGATGTCTGCTTCTAGCCCATACTGCAGTGAATACTCTAGGATTAAGTTTCGGATGGTCTCATAATACCCACTTCCAGGACGAAGAGCATTAACAATAATCTTTGCGTCATTGGTAAAGTGAGTTTGAAGCGCGTGCTCTAATACCGGGCGATTGCCATACTTCACATTTAATCGATCAAATAACACGTAAGCAACGCCGCACTCCGCAAGATTTCGAATCAACTCTTCAAGATAAGGTGTACTCAATTCAGGAATGATAGGACCAACAAATCCAAACGTGCGAATTCCTAATGCAGTAATTTCCCGCAAGGCAATAAGACGACGTTTACTAGGCACTGCTCCGGATTCAAAAACGCGTCTCACCTTCTCATCCAATGTGATAATAGTCATGCCTACCTCGTTGTCAGAGGATTGACCTATCAAATCAACATCACGTAAAACCAAATCAGATTTGGTTAGCACCGATATTGGAAACTCATGACGCAATAATAATTCAATGCAATTACGTGTGACCTTAAAGCGACGCTCAAGTGGTTGATATGCATCAGTTACACTGGAAAAAAGGACGGGGGTTTTAATACGCTTCTTTCGGCGTCGAAGCTGTTGTTGAAGAACACGAGGGGCATTAACCTTGATGTCTACGAAACTACCCCACTCCTCACCTTGATGTCCCGTATATCTGGACATAAATCGGGCATAACAATAGGCGCATGCATGCTGGCAACCCACGTATGGATTGATAGCATAGGTAACTCCACTAATGCGACTGGGGTTCAAAATACTTTTTGCGGTTACTGTATTTATCTGGAGTTTTGGAGACAAGGGTTTTCAAGTGTCTGTTTTCAACAGGTCTAATAAAAGCTCTGACCCCGTTAGGAGAAGTGAGTGTTAGAGAACTTAAGAAAATGACAACACAGAAAAGGAAGCAGGTGAAAATTGGGCGACGGTGATCTATCCATGGAAAAGGATCAACTCAAAGCGTTTCTAAAAGAACAAATCGCGCTAGAAGAAAAAATCGTTCGGATAGCAAAAAAAAGTGTCAAGGATTCAGAAAACCTGCTTGTCAAAAACCTCATTCAAGCCATTGCCATCGATTCTAACAAACACGCACTGATGCTTAATGCGATTCTTGCGCGCCTTGAATCTAAAACACCCTTTATTGAAGAATCGAAGCGGGATGAACTCGGTAAAGACATCAAAACTCACATAGAAATGGAAGATCACGCTATCAAAACCTATAAAGATCTCATCCCCCAAACTGATGATCCTGGATCAAAACAGGTCCTTAAGTACATTCTTGCCGATGAACGACGCCACCATAGCCTCCTCACCCAACTCTATACGCTTGTCATCGAAAAAGAAACACTCACTGAAGAAGATCTTTGGGATCTTACTTGGAAAGATGTCCCTTGGCATGGAGGTCCGGGTGGATAACTGATCACACTTTGTATTAGATTCGGTATGTGCTCTTAGCTATTCTCAAAGCCTACTTTTTCTTTGAGATATCGCCATAAATGGTGTGAATTAAACCATGATTCCAACCATAGCAAAAAGAATGGTCGCCTCGAGTTTCTCAAAGCTCAATTATGATTTTTGTGAAATAGACTGGAAAAAGATAATAACGACTAATGTGGGGGTTTATCTCCATGTCCCCTTTTGCGAACGCTTATGTGCCTTTTGTCCATTTCACCGGGTACTCTTTAAACCAGAACTAAAGGATGCATACGTGAAAGCCTTACTTCGTGAGATTAATCTTCGAGAATTAGAGGGAGATATTGAATGGGTCTATTTTGGCGGAGGAACCCCAAATCTTCTTCGTGAAGATGAAATAGGTCAAATTCTACGAAAATTAAAAGAATTTGTACGACTCGAAGATATTACTCTAGAAGGTAAACCTCCTTATTTTACTGAGAAATATTTTGAGGCACTCCACAAATTAGAAGTGACGAAGATTAGCATGGGCGTCGAATCACTTACCCAGAAAGTTCTTGAAAATGTTCAACGCGATAGAACGGATGTGCCACTTATTCGTGCCATCATTCAAAAAGCACATGATCTTGGAATTACGGTCAATGCAGACCTTATGGTGGGTTTACCAGATCAACACCGTGGTGATTTCTTATTTGACATTACACGTTTGGCTGATCTCGGTTTAGATCAGATAACCACCTATCCTTTTACCAATGCTCCAGGGGTGCGAGCTAAACCTGGTGTGCGATCTCGTGGCTGTTTTGAAATGATCGAAACCGCTGCTGAAATCCTAGATAGTATGGGGTATGAACGAGAAAATGTATGGGTATTTTCAACCCCCGAACTAGCTCAGAAAGCTCCGGGTGAACATCCTGCTGAATATTTTGGTTTTGGGCCATCAGCCTTCAGTAAAATTGAGAATGTTCAGGTTGTTAATCCTTTCCTCGATGAATACCTCATGCATCTGTCTGAGGGACAAACCTATGGCTATCGAATCGAATTCAGCGAGATCTTCGATGCTTGGCGTGAGTTTGCCCACAAACTCTACGACCTTAAAATCGAGAAATCCTTTCTTAAAAACCTCCCACGGCGTCTAAGATTTGTGGCGAATCTTCTCAAATTAACTGGTTATCTCAAAGGAGAAGAAGTTACGAAAAAAGGGCGTTTCTTTGTACATGATCTGACGATCCATGTCATTGAAAATCTTCCTCATCCGCTTAGTAATCCTGTGGCAAGAGGCATCGCTTGTATGAACATCTTCTTCTAATATTGTCGATAACTAATTCTTTGTGCAATATAGGACAATAATTGTATAATCTGGGGGGATAACCGAAATGCAAAAAACTCTGATTGATTTCGGAAGAGACCAAATCTTCGTTACGAATTGAATTGTCGAAATCTACAAAGGAATACAACACCCAATGATAACCCAACTGTTTCCCACGCCTTCTAATGGATGGTTAAGTCCTGAAGACTAATCTCAATAGTACTTTTTGGTTTGGATAGTACACTTGATCTTTCAATCAAAGAATGCCACATATCTAAGTACTTCGAAGACCGCTATTACCCCGAATCCTATTCCCATCGCATAGAATGAGTATCGTGCCCATTTCTCTGATGGTACTACTGTAATAATCACAGCTAGCACAGCACAAAAGATTAGATAGTATCCGACAATCATTCCTTGGAATCCTGAAAAAAGGTAAGCAATCACGAAAATTACAACCGTAAAAAATGATGCTACTCGTTTTCCATACACTGTGGCGAAGGTTCTTTCTCCAACCATCCTATCTGGGGTAAAATCCATGATTGTGCTAAAAGAATGGATACCCATAACACAAGCTGTAATGAAATAAACTTGGATGGGAATATCAACAAGGGTTACACTAAAACTCGCTCCAAGTAGTACAGGCGCATAAAAGTACAGAATTCCATTGGAAATCGAATCCAAGGGAGGCCATTGTTTAAATCGCAAGGGTGGCGCTGAATAAAAGTAGGAGAAGAAAAGCAAAATACTCATTGCAAAAATATTGGTTGGATTTAATGTTAACAAAGCACTTACTAATAACAGGAATGCGACCACTAGAGCTAGTTTCTTGATTAAAGGAAAAATTACACTCTCCATCTCTTCCGAATCACGGGCCGGTTTTCGTGGATTTAGTTTATCTGATTCATAGTCATACAAATCATTTGTACCATAAAGCAAGATGCAATAAGGAAACGACAATAACACTACTTGGACAATCATGTGTGGTGTCAACAATACTCCATATGCTGTCAACCCCAATAGAAAAACAAGTGGAGCGATTAACCATCCTAATGGTCTACTGACCTGAAAAAGAACCAGTGCCTTATGCTTCACACAAGAACTAATGAAAACTTGATAGATAACCGTTACCGTTTTGGATTACGGTACAAAATCTGTTATTTTGCGTTGATATAGTTGTCGGGCTAACAGACTCCCTCCATCAATCCATGACTTTAGGTCAATCCGGAAACCAGACATCATATACCGAATGGCTTCCTCGCGGGTATCAAACCGTAAGTAGGGTTGTTGTAATGCTTCACGAACTATCTCACGGCATTTCCAAACCCCTAATGGCATAAGATGACTAGGTCGAGACTCACGAAGAACAACGATGGACGCTTGTCGGCGTTCTTTAGCTAGGTGTTCTGTTGTCATGGCTCGAACAGCATAATAGCAACCACCTATGGATGCGTATTTCGTTCGTCCTTTATAGGGCTCCCAGTCGCTGCAGATACCAACATGGTGTCCAGAAGGATTCCAGGATGTGCCCGGGAACCAGGCTTCGACTAGTTCGTAGCTCCAAGCTTCAGGACTCATGAGTATTTTGAAGTGATCACCAAGGAAATTGTGTTCATAAACACGGTATTCGTTAATGAAAGGGTGGTCTCTAACTTGATTTCGAAAATGGCGTCCAACGGTGCTATCGACTGCAGTTATGCTCCAACGTGTGGGCACCATTCGACGGTTCGATCCAATTCCGAAGGAACCCATACTGAATGCGCGAGTAATTTTAGTAAGGTTAACATTATTATTGTAGAGGTCAACAACTGCAGGAGCCGCTTTAAGATCTCGGTCCTCATAGGCTCTTTCAAGTCGTTTATGGCCTTTCATTGTTCCTAACACAAATCTATCTAACATAGCCGATGGTCCCATGGGTTGAACTTCTGAGTCAATCCGCAGAGACCGCCGAGGCCGCTTCTTGAACATCACCTCCGTTTCAACAGGCCCAGAGGCGAGGGTCATGTCCCGAGTGTCGTCAATGATTCGTCCGGATTGTTCGGGTTCAAACACGCTAGCTCGGTGCATTCCACGCACTAAGGAATACCGATATTCAAGGATCTGTTCGAGGTCTAGGTACATCCAATCTTCAGGCGAATCGTAGATAGCGGTGTCACCGATGATGGGTGGGACCAAGGGGCCAGCGTAGACTTTGGGGTATCCAAATCGTCCAACAAAGACCCCTGGCGGTGATGATCCCTCTAAATCGGTTCTATCTAGAAGAGGTTTAACTTTCAAAAAAGAGTAAAGCCGGTGCAGGAGAGGGCAAGAAGACTTGCCACAGAGCATCTTTCCACCCTTGCAGACGAGACAGCGGGTCTGGCTGGAGTTAGGTGACAGGGTCTGCATGGTAACATCTAGGTCCTGGGCGGCTTCTATGCCATCCACCACAGGGGCTAGATAGGGTGCGACTTTGCGGACCTTCTTCACGAGTTTCACTCGCTTTGATGAGCCTCGGCTCTTAAGTTGCCTCACATCCGCACCGCCATCTTTTCTTTGGTTGCCCACTCCTTTAAACCAAGAGAGGGCATCTGATAAGTGAATTAATGGCGTCTTAGCCTGTTTTTCGAGCATTTAAACTCAATGATTTAGTTGAGAAGCTGAACTTATCAGCTGGTAAAAGGTTTCCCTCTAGTAGCCCCCCGCCCAACAAAGAAAGCCAATGTCTTGATCGTTAAATACTCATTCCTGTTCTCGTTTTCCATATTCAACTGTACATGTATCACAAGTCTTTGCCAAGATGGGAGCTACTGCTGATTGGATAATCACTGTCAAGAGAACAATAAGAAAGATGTAGCCAGTAAGTTGAAGATACACAAAACCATATGTGATTGCTAATGTTAAAGAAAAGAATACTCCAGTCGCCGCGATGACAATTCCACGCGGACCGAAGAAGCTCATGAAGATGCGTTCGCGAAATTTGAGTTGTGTTTTTAGAGTCGATAAAAGTACGGCTAGAGGACGCACAACAAGAATGAGTAATCCCACTACTACTAGTCCTGCTAAGAAGAATGGGTAAATAGTACAATGAAGAGTAATTCCCAAGTGATGAATGCTGTTAATAGAAGAAAGACAGTGGCAATAGCTAATTGAACAAGACCCGATTGGAAGATATGTACGCCCTCTTCGATGTGTTGCTTCATATCATGCGATTCATAATCCTCCCAATCAATTTCTGGTCCGATACCAAACTTATCACGATTACCCAGCATAATTCCAGCAATCAACGTCGCAACAATACTTTGGCACATGTAGGTTTCCCCGATTTTGATGTCGTGGAATAAGCGCTTCAAATTCTATCAAAGGTTAAGTTATTTGATTTGTTAAAAATTAGATTATAAGGAAAATCATGGTTGGCACACTGCATAACGAAGTTATTATGCATTCAATGTACAAGTGCTAGAAAGAGGCTAGTGTGGAATGCACCTAGCGGAATATGCTGAAAATTAAATTGAAGATCGTGAGTTTAATCGAGGACGCTTCCGGCCTAATGTATGGATCCTGAATAGCACAGAAGAATTACTTTGTTACCGAATCTTCTCGAATTCATTGGGAAGGTTAACTAGCCTCTCTTTGATGGGACGGACTAATGGAGTTCCGATCTCATAGGTTTGCCGTTCTCACACGTGTTTGGTAAACTTACTCAATACCCAGAGTTTGAAGATGCGTGTTTCTACTTAAAACAAAGTTAGGTTGATTGATTTTCGTGCTGGGTTAAACCCAGCGTTTCTAATTTAATTTTCTGTTTCTCAAGATGCAACTTAGCTAATTGGCTAAGAAGTTTAAAATAGAGGAGGTCTGCCGTGTCGTCTTCGTTCCCTTTATCTTCATCAATCATATTTTCAATAGTCTCTGCGATTTCTTGAGCATAGTCATCAATATGCCGGCCGACGAGTTGTTTATAGTCCCAGTTATGGCCTTCAAATTTACCAAAAAGATAACCCCAGAGAAAGGTTTTGATGGGGAGAAGCTGTGCTTCCTTCTCAGCCTTTGAAAGCACTGCAAGACGTGGTATTTGCAAACCAACGGTGGCCCGGTAATATTTTCGTAGACCACCTCGGAAATACTCTTCGCGTGTCCGTTCGATGAGTTTTTCATCTTCGAGACGGTTCAGATGATATCTGATTCGGCTTTTGCTGAGTCCTAGGATTTTTGAGAGTTCGCTCATCGAATGTTCGCTTTCTGCAAGGCGGCGAAGAATGCTTGCTGTTATTGGGTGGACTAGCATTGAGGCCGACTTTGTATGGCTCACTGAGCGAGCTTTCCGTTTTTGTACTTTAGACATTCTTTCACACTCGCATTTTTTTTAACTTATGGTAAACAAGTTCCCCAAAGATTTTTAGGTAACATATTTAAAATAAAATATCGGTTAAATATTATAACGGTCAAAAATAATACGAAATGCATATCACTCACACGAGTATTGGTCTGAGAAATGAGTCTTGATGCACCCGCCATTCAAACGCATAAGCGAAGACTTGCCTCTCTCAAGGGATGGATGACACGTCGTCAAGTCACCATACTAACTGCACCCCAACCAGATTCTTATTCAGTAGAATACAAGGGTCGATACTGGAGAAGCACGGTATGGTACGTCTCGCCAGGTGGCAGAGATGATGCCGAATTAGTGAAGAATTACATGGAGACAAAGACAAAGCTAGATGAGCTTAGGGTAATATAGCCCACGAGCGCCGTCTTCAATTGAACTGAGGGGGAATTTTTCCGAATCCGTAGTGAGTTTGTTATGTTTTCAAGGAGGGTAAAATATGAAAGCAGTGATTATTGCTGCAGGACGTGGTCGACGGCTTTATCCATTGACTGATAATCGTCCCAAACCATTGGTAAAAATCTTTGGAGAGCCACTATTAGGATATGCGATTGACAGTTTGCGCCAATTAGATGTAACCGACATCATTATCGTTGTGGGATATCACGGGAAACTGATACGTGATTATTTCGGTGAGGGTGCTAGTTATGGTGTTCAGATCCGGTACGTAGATCATATTGAATTCGAAAGGGGTAATGCCACATCAGTTTTGGCTGCTGAACCTTTGCTTGAAAAGGATGCCCCGTTCTTTTTACTCATGGGGGATCACGTTATTGAACACTCATTAATTCGGCAGGCACTTAGAAACATCGATCGGTACCCCTTTTTGTGTGTTGATCAATTCCCACAACATGAACAGCCTTTAGGAGATGCAACACGCGTCCTAGTTGATTCAAATGGATACATTTGTGATATCGGGAAACAGATTCAGAAGCACAACGCCTTCGATACCGGCGTATTTGTCCTTGATGCAGAAGTACTTGTGAAGATGCGTTCTCTTTCTTTTGATGGCTATCCTTTAACATTGAATCAATGTTGGCAAAGGTTAATTCCTGATTGCCTACGATTGTGGGCATGTGATGTATCAGGATTGTTTTGGTTTGATATTGACACAGAGGAAGATCTCGATTTAGCAAAAGAAGTATTAGAAAATCTGTAATGGCGAAACGCCTAGGAGAATTCAATCGATGTGTTCCTATAACAATGTGGAGATTCCATGTTATTGCATCGATTAGTGAGGGTGATAAGGAGATGACTGACCCAGTGGAGGGGCAGAAGAAATCTTATGAAAAACCGACCGATGGGATCGTCGCTAAACACTTGAATCGTCATATCTCACGACGAATTACCCGAGTGATTTTAGAGTCGCGATTTGATGTTACACCCAATCAAATGTCTGTGGTCAGCAATGTAATAAGTGTCCTTGGAGGGATTCTCCTGGCTACGCATTTTCCTATAATTGGAGGGAGTCTAGTTCAGCTTGGCAGCATCCTTGATGGCTGTGACGGAGAAATCGCTCGTGCCACAGGTCGGGAATCAAAATCTGGTGCAGTTCTAGACGCTATTTTAGATCGTATTGCTGATGGATTCATAATTTTGGGGATGACTGTCTTTATTCTCCTCTATGCATCAGTCCTTCCATTGAGTGTCGTGTTGAACCCCCAAATCTGGAGTGTTTTGGTAGTTTCCTTTGGATTTCTTGCCCTTGTTGGATCCTATGGTATTAGTTATTCTACTGCACGAGCAGAAGCCACGCTCAATATGGCATATCCACGCATTATTGCAGGTCGTGATGTCAGACTCTTCCTAATCTTTATTGCAGGAATATGCGCTCAAATACTCAATTGGGCAATGTTATTTTTTCTAATAATATTAGTGGTTCTTACGTTCTCAGAATTGGGTTGGCGGATTATTAGAACATGGAGAAAAACAATCTAAATGCTATTTTGATGCGAGTTTGGTTATGGTTCGTATACTGCTTTGGATGCCAGCCCACGATTTAACCTCTATTATAAATGGTCCAGAATATTGCCCTGCATCTAATATTTTCAGTATGCTTTTGAAGTCGATATTTCCTTGACCTAGCGCAAGATGCTCATCCTTGGTACCGTTGTTATCGTGGAGGTGGACATTCACTAAATATGGCACAATACGTCGTGCATAGTTATTGAGGTCACAGGAGTATGTATTTGCATGGCCCACATCAAAGGTTGCTCGGCAGTATTTAGAGGCTATTTCTCGGATTATTGCTAGTTGTTCATCCACGGTGGAAATTGTTTGGAGGTTGTGCCCGCGCTGTTTGTTTTCAACAGACACTATTACTTCCAGATTTTCTGCAATCTCACTGAGGTGTGAAAGTTGCTTTAGAAGGTTTTTCCGACTTTGTAGTAGGAAGCTTTTAGGATAGTCTCCTGGCAGGTTGCCTGGATGGAGGTCAACTATAGTTGCGCCGATATCAGCAGCAAGTATGATGGCCTCTTGGATTTGCTGCAAAGATGCCGTTCCTATCTGCGGATTGAGGCTAGCAATATTTACGTCGTAATAAGAGGCATGCACAATGGGAGTGAGAGCGTAGGAGGTCAGAAGTTCTCGAATCTGTTTACGCTCAAGGGTAGATACATCCACAGGGAGAGCTAGTGGCTTTTCACATTGCACTTCAACAAAGCCAACGCCAAGCGTTGCACAACGTTGGAAAAATGCTTCTAAGGTCTTTGCACAGTCCATATAGGTCGATATTCCTAATCGACGCATAACCGGGTCATTTCTTTTTTTAATCATTATTAAAGCCTGATCCAGTTCTTAAACATAGATTTCTTGTTCACTATTCGATAAAATTGGTAGGGTGAACTTCACAAAAAATTTTTTTGAGAAAATTAAATAACTTGCATCAGCATTTAATTGATGGCGTTTTAAAAACCTCTTATGACTGGAGGGGTTTTCATCTTCATAATATGGGAACACGTGTTGCTGTTCGTAAAATAGACTGATCTGTTTTTATTAAGCAAGCCCTTTTTCTGGACGTTAAACCCTATTCGAAGAGGTTTCGAAGACATATTTGCTCTTTTGAAATATATCGTAAAAGAGAAGATTTGTTTCACGTCGTTGTTACTAAATTCCTAAAATCTGATTTCTAGCGTCGTTTATTAAAGGTTGGGTCTTTTTTTGGTAGTTTGTTACATACCCAAGTTACAAAAAGAAGTCTGAGAAATGTAGTGCAGAGTCTGAATAAGGAGATTTTAATCTCGTGGAAGATATTGTCCTTAAATATTCTACATCTGATGGAGACAAGGTGCAAGTCCAGATTTCTCCGGAAAAAACTGAAATCGCATTTTATGGACGTGATATTGTTGAATTGGACCTCTCGTCTATCGACCGGTCTACAGAAATTGAGGAACTAGATTTGCGGAGAAACCAATTGGTCCAAATTGATCTTACCCCTCTTCAACACTGTCCTAACCTGAAGAGTCTGCGGTTAAGTGGAAATCAATTAACCCAAATCGATCTTAGTTCGCTCGAACATTGTAAACGATTACGTAATCTGGGGCTAAGTAACAACCAGTTGGCTAAAATCAATTTGATAGCGCTTCAAAACTGTACGAAGCTTCGAGAGCTTCATCTTTCAGGTAATCAATTACAGAAAATTGATCTTTCCTCCCTTCAACATTGTACAAACCTTCAAGAAGTTAGTCTTAATTGGAACGAGCTTCTAGAACTTGATTTGACACCTCTAAAGCATTGTAGTCAGCTTGAAGATCTGAAACTTGACCGGAACCAGTTATGTGAAATCGATTTGACACCGTTAAAGCATTGTACGGACCTTCGAACTCTCAAGCTGAGTGAGAACCAATTGACCTCCATTGATTTGGATCCGCTTCGATATTGCCCAAGGTTAGAAATCTTGTATTTATCTGCAAATCCTTTTAACAGGATTGATTTATCACCGCTCTTCGCCTGCCCAGTTCTAGAGCTTTTTTCGCTTAATTCAGGTATTGAGTTGGTTGCTGATGTTTTGTTTAAAGATACTGATAACATTTCATTGGCGATCCAAGATTTGATGGATGAAATCACTTGGAAGGAAAAGGGATCCGCTTCAGGGAGTAATCCGTGACCTGGTGGGCTTCAATCTAACCAATGATACTTCATGAAGGGTGGAGAGATTACGGTGTGGAGCTGCATTTTACATAAACTAGACAGTCCACATTCGATTACGAAAATGATGCTATAGCAAGGAACTCTAAGAAACCACTAGAAACTGGTAAGCTAGAGGGAAATTCGGGTTGTTACTGAGGAAATTTAAACATGCTTTGATTAGTTTCCAGTTGTTGCTATCAACTCCCAATGATTAGTCAACCGTTGCTAAGGCGATTTGTGTTCTGGCAACCGTGGTCACAACCGATAAAGTTGTTAAGGGATTTATCGCTTAAGGAGACATCGTTTTAGCCCATAGCAGTATGGTGCAGCCGCTCCTCTCTTGATAGCAACAGAGGAGACTCTTTCTATTATAAGGTCAGCTCCTCTAAGGGTTAATTTTTGTTCCGTCAGAAAATGTCAAACAACCGAAGGCATTCAGGGAAAGCAGCACCTGTGCAGCAACTAAAATTAGCATGAAACAAGAGGAATCGTGCTATTCTGACACTTTTGCATGTTATTGTGACACTTTTTGGCAGAATACAATGGTTATTGCATAATCTGGAGTTTCCCCGTGGTGATACCTTGGGAGACTTATGTGCGGTAAGGAGTCTGGGTATATAAATCCGAGAACACGGGTGTTGCACTTTGGTGGGGTGGACGACCATTTCTTTTAGGTGTATTTGGGTTAGTGATTAGGCAAGTTTTGTGGCTTCGATGGCTAGGGAATGGGGGATTTTGTGGTGTTTTGCCATGGGAGGATGGGCTTTGATACCTTTTTTGGTGGGTTGTGGTTCGTCGAGTTGGGTTATTGTGAAACCGTGGGTGGTTAGGGTTTTCATGTATTCGGATAGGGGTCGGTGGTATCCGGTGGTTGTGAAGGGGGCGGGTAGTCGGTTATGTTTCCATTCGAAAGGGTAGCTATGGCTTTGGAGATAGTTGGATGTCCAGTTGTAGAGGTACTCTTTCGTTCCGTTTCGACGTGTGCGGGTTTTCCATCCACTTACTTGTTTTCCGTTCAAAACGCGCCAGAGTGAAAAACAGGGGTGCGCAAGTACAATGACGAGTCGTCCCTTTGGTTTCAGAATGCGAGCGATTTCGGCAATTGTTCCCGCGTAATCGTGTATGTCCATTATCGCCATGTAACAATAGGCAACATCGAAGTGTTGCGATTGGAGCATGTGGAGGTCCGCAGCATCAGTGGCATAGTATGTGATGCCTAACGGATGGCGTTTTTCCTCAGCTATTGCAGCTTGTATCAGTGCTTCACTAATGTCAATTGCCGTAACCTTTGCACCGGCCTTTGCAAAAAATCGGGCAAAACATCCCTCGCCACAGCCTATATCCAACACTTTCATCCCCGCCACATTCCCCATCAATTGTATAAGGGCAGGACCATTCAAATGTTCGGAGTAGTAGTTCTTTCCACTTCGCACGAATTCTACCCAACTTTCGGCAGCCTTATTCCACTGCTCCCTATTACCTTCACCAGATTTCAAATGATCAACTCCGGGTGTTTTAGCACTTTGTAATAAATCTATAGTGTACTCAGAAAAGTACCTGCCTAAGAATGCATTTCTTCTGAGGTGTCCCTCGCAGGGATACTTTGGAAAGGGTGTGCGGTAGAAAGCGGGTGTATGTTGCCGGAAACACGGGTGTTGAACGCTTAGTTGGGGTGGACGACCACTTTTTCTTTGTAACCTAATTTGGCTAGCTAGAGCTATTTTTCGTTGAAATTTAGAATTGTGAGAAGTTGTTTAGCCTGTTTTTGGTCTGAAATTTTTCGAACAATTTCCTTGATTTCATGTCCTGTTATTAGATAAAGGTTGAAGAATTGTGAAGAATTGTCCCAACGAGGATGGGCGTTGCTGTAGTATCTATATCAGCGATACTAGTCCTCCTCTTTTGAAGGGATTTGCTAGTGTGAATATGGTGTCAACTTAAGTTTCTGGAAAAGCTTGATTTTGTGGTTATTTTGATTGCAGATAATGAATGATTTTAAATTTCAGCATCATGGCCACAACAAATCGAGAAATCGAATAATGCTGTCTAAAATTCCTGCGGGGATTATACCGATTGCTGCTAGTAGGCTGATTATAGTTAATGGAAGCATGATAATGTTGATTATAATGAAATAGCGCCAAAAATCTTGGCGGGAAACTTTGTTTATCTTGTATAGGATAATCGCTCCTACGAGCATTATGAGCCAAAGTGCAGCAAAGAAATAGAGTCCTATGATCGGATGTCCAAGGTTATATATTTGGATTAGAAAGTCACTCACATCCTGATTCCTTTTAGTGATTAATGTTTTTTAGACTTGTGTGGGCTTGAAATAGTGATTGGCCATGCTATCAAATATGCAAGAATAACATAATATTGTTAAGATTCCGTGTGAATATAAACCGATAATTAGCGTATAGTTTAGAATTTTGCCTAATTTAAATAACTTCTGTTTGACTAAATCTGAGTAAAAAAATCCTGACTCCTATTATCAAATAGACAAACCGCTTAAAGTATTTTTTATTTTGTTTTTATTATTTCAGTATCTGCGTACCTTCCTGTCATAAAGCGAATGATCTTCCATTGATCATCTGATGAGAGTTGCCAGATTTCCAGAAGTCGTCCGTATACTTTCTCAGTCGGTCCTCCGTTAAGAGGTGTACGTACCTCGATGAAACTTCCAAGTGCATGGGCTCTGCGTTCATATAAATCGATGAGTTCTCGATTTGGACTAAAAGAGTCTGTCGTGTACTTTGAAATAATGTTGTCAAAGGCCTGTTGGATAGATTCTCGACCTATGATGTCTTCCGTATGAGGGAACATGAGACCTGCGTCTTCAGCGAAGAAATTACACATATCTTTTGCGCGATCCTCGGAAAAGGTTCGATCGAGTTCTGCGTTTGTGTTTAACAGAGATTCTTTGTGTAAAACACGCAAGTTGGATAATCCCTGGTCTTCTTTTTGAGACATTTTTTCAGGATCGAAATTATTTGGCATATTATCAACTTTATTAGCTTTCAGAGATAATATTTACTCAATTATGTGAATAGCAAAAGGAGTATGATAATTTCTTAGAAAATTAGATCTGGTTTGCAAATACAGAATGTACGATTTGTTTTGTTTTAGGAGAATTAATCCTGCGTTCACAAACTAGCTAGTCTTCAATACTCGAAACTAGGTCTAAATCGATGATCTTATCGGCTTCGATTTCGTAGATTTTTTAATATATCTCGATTTTTCTTTCATCACGAGTGTGTAGATTTTTTGTAGCTTCGACGAATAAGCAAAACCACAACCGCTGAAATTAGCGATATTCCAGCAACAGCAATAATGGTTTTTATGAGTGAGTCATTTTGCAAACCTAAAGGAGGTTCTGGGTTCCAATTATCATAATTATTTAGAATAACAACATCACAGTCTGCTAGTTCTGTGAATCTTTGTGCATCAAAATAACTACCTGTGAAATCATTGTACCCATTCCACCCATAATGCATTGGAATTGCATACCTTAAATCAGATTGAATCTTGAGGTCTTCAACTGAATCTGCAGCCTCTGAAGCGGTCATCCACGCATACCCGGAGACAGGCAGGAGGGCAATATCTGTGGTAATGGATTGCATTTCAGGTATGCGATCTGTATCACCAGCGTGATATATTCGTAATGTGCCAAAATCCATGATTACTCCCAAACTTTGGTGTTCAGGTGGATGAAAGAGATTTCCATCTGGTCGGTGTTTATTAACATTATAGGCAGGAACGAATTCAAAGGTGACACCAGGATAGGTTAAAGTTTCACCAGGTTCAACTTGAAGATTCCAGCCCGGTGTTTGAGTAGAGGTGATGACAACGGTATTAGCATCGGTTATTTGAGCAATGTCCCCCGATGAATAATGTGGTCTGTGGTCATGTGTGATTATAATAAAATCCGCAAATTCAGTTATCTCGGGCAGACTAATTGGATCAATGTAGACGACTGTGGTTGCCGATTTGAATTTGAATCCTTCGTTGTAAAACCATCGGATACTCACACCATTATAGGTAAATTCGTTTCCCGCTTGGATAACCACTTTTGCCGTCACTGTTTGCTCTAGGTTCATATTAATGAGAATTACCAAGAAGAAAACTATGATGAGAGTGAAATTACGAGTACCTGATTTCATTGGATTCACCGATTCTCAAAATGAGATTAATGTACATATATTCTTTGAAACCAGAACCTGCACTTTCTAATGGAAAATCATGTGAATTTGCCCTGAAACGGAACAAAGTGGTTCTGTAAAGTTCTTTTTAGGTCTGACTTTTTAGCTGTTTGAAGGATATAGAGCTGCACCAATAAGGATGAGCAGTCCAGGAATTGTACCCGTAAATATCATTCCCACAATTCCTGTCGTGATCAGTCTTTTCTTGTGCTTTGGAATATCATGACGCCACCGAAGCCAGATAGCGGCAAGTATGAGCCCAAATATTCCTGCAAATGTTAGAAAACCTAGTAAGAGGGCTGTCCACCACCCGAAAGCAGCCCAAAAAAGCGGGTCTATGAGGACCGGCCATAAGAGCCACAACATCCATACGTTAATTAATATGATGAAGATCGAGAAAGGAATTTGAAGCCACGCCCCTGCATTGGTCAGTGTCGAAGGCGTTTCTGTATCTGTCATTTTTTCATCTCGAGTTTTTATTCCTTCGTTATAATTTAAAATCTTCCTTATGTGGCTTTAATATTGATTTTACTTCAAACACTACAAGAATTTCTAATGAGTGATCAAGATGTTGGGGGCAAATTATTCTGTTATCTTTCTTCTTTTTCGAATTATACAAACACTCGCGACTACGACAGAGGAAATAATGGTAATAATGGCAATGCTGCCTGCGACAATTCCATTTGTTGGATCTATTCCTATCATGAATGTATAATATTCTCCATTACGTGTATCTTGCACAATGTTGTCATTATAGTCTTGCACTTCAATATAGAAAAGTATCTGAGATCCTGCAGGAAATGGGCCTATATCCGCACTAAATATGTCAGATTCAATCAGGAATAATCGTCGGTGTTTCCAATACGAGTTGTCTATGCTGAATATGACTTGGACATTGTAGATGTCTGCGCCTAGTGGGTTTTGGGTTATTCGGGCTGATACTTGAATAGTGGTTGTTTCGAAGGGCTGTCGGGGCCAGAATGAAACCTCTAGAATTTGGGGGAGATATTGTACAACCTCAACGTAAACTACAGAGGTGTTCGTATATCCATTTGCATCTATTGCTCGAACTTGGATACTAGTGGATCCATTTCCGGTGACGGTCCAATTATAGAAATAGCGTTTATTGAAGATGTGAGTTGAGGCCAAACGCCATTTTGTATTATTAATATTGACTTGAACAGCTACTATAGGGTAACCGTCAAGATCGGATGTATTTATCCAAATTGTGTATGGTGTGCCTTGAGGGATTTGGTCGCCTGAAGAAGGAGAAGTAATGGCACAATTGAGACCTTTATCAACTCGAAAATTACGGTGAGCGTGAGTCATCCAACCAGCTGAGTCAAAGACTCGTGCACGGATACTTGTCAACCCATATACCCCAGTAGCATTCCAGTAATAGGTAGAATGAGTGGAGTTCATTCCCGTGGTGATATCAATCCAAGGGGCATTATTTATTGAAAGTTCAACTTTGTTTACATCATTATGTGAATCAGAAATTTCTAAAACGAGAGGAACATTGTCCGTTGGTGGGACAAACTGTGTTGGGGTTGGTGGAACAAACGCCACATTAGGAAATCCTGGAATTGTTGATACAATGGTGGCGAAATCAGCTAGAGCCGCTGCTGCATTTTTTGTCACTTGTGTTCCTAATTCAAAGGAGTAATCCGGTTGGTTTAGGGCATCGGCTGAGGAATGAATATACGGATTGCCAAGACCCCCATATTCAAAGAACCACACTGCAGGATCGTTATAGTTCCAAAATGGTGAATGATCACTCATTGTTAAGCCAGGAGCGTAGCGAGTGCTAACAGGCAGATTATAAGCGAGTCCAATGGTTTCAGCATGGGTGGCCAAAACTTCACTTGCACCCCCATTGTGAATGATTTCATATTTTGTATCTACAGGGGCGGATGGATTGTCCCAGATTATCATATCGAAATTGTAGACAGAAGCAATAGGTATGTTACTATCATGAAGGTAATCGGCAAAAGCACTGCTTCCAAATAATCCGATTTCCTCTGCGTCAAATGCAACAAAATAAAAGGTGTAATTAAATTGATATCGGGAAAGAACCCGAGCGATTTCAAGAACCGCTGCGACGCCGGAACCATTATCATCGGCTCCTTTTGAGGATGCAGGAAAGGTGTCGTAGTGTGCTCCTACAACGATACATTCGTTATTATGGATACTTGCTCCTGGAAGTTTTCCCACCACATTAGTGGCAGATGATCCAAATTCCTGGAAGGAAACCTCTAGCCCTGCTTCTTCAAATTGCTGAGCAATATATTCAGCTGCTTGTTCATTTCCCTCAGTATCATAGACTCTACTGCCAATAGTGTTTGATAGATGGTTTAGATAATTTTGAAAGCTGGATAGAGAAATTTGATCAATTATTGCAGGTATTGGAACTGGTTCTTGTGGCTGATAGTTCTCCTCAAATATATAACTTGAAGATAATGGGTGTGGCAAGTATTGAGAGCTGCTTGTTTCTTGTGAAATAGGAGCTATCTGCGTTTCACTTGTCTGATCTGTTACAGCGTTGAAGGTAGGGGATGGATTGAAAAGGGCAACACCCATGATACAAAATGCCAGAATTAAAAATGTAAACTTTCGATTCAAAGAAACTCCACATTTGATAACTATAGAATTTAAAGTAAAACTTGATTGTTTTATGCTTTATTGATATTACATAGAAAATCTTTACTGGTAAATTTACATGCTTCTTTTGGTATTTTACTTCTTATGTATTAGTAATGTAAGAGAACGTTGAATGGTTTGACGCATTGAAGGATTTAAAGCCCGTCGCATTAGTTGTTGTAATGGTTCAATGGCTCTGGAATCTCCTAGCTGCCCTAATGCATAGGCTGCAGCCACACGAACTTGAAAGTTGGCATCATTTAGTCGATCAATTAGTGGAAGCACGGCTTCAGTATCACCAAGCCGACCAAGTTCACGACAGGCCACCATTCGAGCACCAGGATCATTACTGCGTAAGCGTATCAACACTGGTGCAAGGACCCAATCCGCACCAACTTTTTCAAAGGCTTGAACCACGGCTTTTCGAACAAGTGGTGAACTGTCGTGCATAGCTATGCCAAGGGCTTCGTAGGCTGGTCCATTTCGCATCGCACCCAATTCAGAGACAGCGCGAGCTCGTTCATGAGGGTCTGGGTGGGTTTGCAAAATCTTAGCTAATGAATCAATTTTCTCAGGGTCAATCAAAACCTACACCCTTCACATTGATACATCATAACCATCGGTTTTCTTACGTAAAAAGCTGTGTGGCGGATTGTAATGTTTAATAGTTTTTCTAACTTTTAATTAATTATAGTTCTAGGGCTCATTGACTTGGCTTAAAAATGTAGTTAGGGAATGGTGGAGCGGGTTACAGATATTTAGAACGCCTATTTGATGATATTAAGAACCTAGTGATACCACCTTGAAATGAAATAGCAGAGCTGTTCTAGCAGTTGCTTAGAGTGTATTTTTATTAGGTGATTTGTGAATTCGAAAGTTAAACTTTAGAGTACGAATTCAGATTGTGTATATGACTGTAGGTTTTGAGGAAAAAACGTATTGGCCTTTTTTCCCGAAGAAACTCTTGATACGAGCTAACGGTTATTAAGGCTTCTAACATCGGCAACTCTCATAAAGGGATAACCATTTAATCTGGTTAGATTGATGTGATGCCATATGAATGAAGCAAAAAACGGTGATACCGTTCGTGTACACTATGTTGGGAAATTTCCTGGTGGAAAAGTGTTTGACACTTCTTTAGAGAAAGAAGCAGTTCGAGCAGGCATCTACAATAAAGGGCGGGATTACAAACCTCTTAAAGTAACTTTAGGTGCTGGACAAGTCATCAAAGGCTTTAACGATGCTATTGTCGGTCTTAAACCCGGTGAAGAAAAAACCGTGGTCCTGCCTCCTGAACAAGCCTATGGTAAGAAGGGCAGCCATCCTATGGCAGGAAAAACCCTTGAGTTTCGAATTATACTCGTAGATATCATTGATAATGACTAATTTCCTTCATCTGGTACCCTGAACGGAAGAAAGCATTCTATATCTTGCTAGTTTGGTTAGACAAGTGAATCTTATTGGGAGGTATGAAGAGAAGCTATTTCCAAAACAGCCTAAACTAGTTGAGGAGTTTGGATAAGCACGGTGGGATGATCTCCATGCTGGAAAATATATTATTGAACTTGTAGCGATACGAGCTAAATTTCCTCTCTCAATGTTTCCACTTAATCCAGCACCCTTCATTAATCAGATTACTCAACTTAGCTTTATCTGGTATATTGTATAACGTCTTAACCAAGCAGGCAATGAAGTGGTATTAAATTATCCAAGGTTTAGAAATTTCTGGAGTTGTAAGTTTAGCTATTTTTGGAATCTAATATGGTTTATAATACATAAAAAATTCGATAATGGAGAACCGCCTTTAATAATCTAAATACCATTAGAGTTACGTTTAAATAGTGCTTTCCGCGCTCCTTGCTCACACTAACTGGGGGCATTTATACTTTGTATCAACCGGAAATCTCTCCTATTCTCAAATATTCACGATACATTCTCTGTTCCGGATTTATGATTGCTTTTTTATCCATCTTGGTTCCTGCCTTTTCACTTTACATTACAATTGCTGGAACTCTGGTTTTCCTCATCGGTTTCATCGCACAAGTTTACTTGTACCGAGTTATGAGCAAATACAGAATTCGAACTAGTCTGGGAATTGATTTTCTATTCCCTGAAATTGATAATTGGTTGGTTGCTGTTGATTTCATCGCTATGCCAAAGGAACCAATTCCTACTGAAGCCGCTTTTTCGGATGCGGAGATTGATGATTTAATTCGTGTAATGAAAACCAAAAAGCGGAAACGTAACGAAGCCGCAAATCAATTAGCATCAGGTGGTCCAAAGGTCATTCCTTTTGTAGTGAAACTTCTAAAAGTTGAGGATGATGATTTACGTGCTAAGGCTGCAGCTATCCTTCGTCATCTTGGTCCTCGTGCAGAAGAAGCTGTTCCAACTTTGATTGAATATATCGACAATGCGGAAGCGGTTGTTCAAGGACAAGTTATCTCTGCTTTGGCTCGTATCGGAGCTCCTGCTAAAAACGCAATACCCTCATTAGTCAAGCAATTGAAAAATGAGAATGATGATATTCGTATTTGTTCATCGTNNAGAAAAAGAATGTTGATGACAACACTCTGAATTCGTTGACAAAGTTACTTGATGATCCAATCCCAGAAGTTCAAACTGCAGCTCTTATCGCTTTGGAGGATTTGGGTGAGTCTGTAGATGATGCTGTTTCACTACTAATTAGTGGTCTTCGTGTTCTGAACCCCATTCTCGCTCTTCTATGTACACAACATCTTGGTTTTCATGAAAACGAAGCAAATGATTCAATCCCTGATCTAATTGAGGCACTCAAATCTAATCATCCTATCATCCAAATCATTGTGTCCCACGCCTTATACCGTATCGGCTATGATTCACTAGCCCTACTTCGTCCAATCCTTACAGCAGCAAAAGCAGGTGAGATTTATGTGAAGTTGGAAGCTCTTGAAATCCTACAGGATATGGGACCTGCTGCCGAACCTGCAATGCAAGCCTATGTTCGAATGCTAGGTGATAAAAACACCCTGGTACGCGTAGTGGCTGTTCGTGGTATCAATTTCCTAGGAGATAAAGGTCGACCCTTAGCTTCACAACTTCGCCGAGCCCTAGATGATCCGGCAAAAGCAGTTCGATATCATGCTGAAGCTTCTCTTAAAGCGCTTGGTGAACCACTAGAAGAACCAAAGCTAATTGAAGAAGGTCAAGCAGACTAACTCTTCCAATTCTATTAGATCCGGAGAATTCTGTAAACAGATGCCAGTTCAACTTCGAGTTTCCAATTATGATCGATTATGAATAAAAATGCTATCAGACCCGAAGCCGGTATAGTAACTGGAGATTCTTTCGATACCATTCTTCTCCTCCTGGGGTTTCAAGGGTCATTGGTGTTAATTTGAACCGGTAGTCATTAATAATTTCAGCAAAAACCCTTTCACCAATCTTTCCATGACCGATGTTTTCATGACGATCTCTATGACTAGCTAAATCTGTTTTGGAATCATTGAGGTGAAATGCTTTCAGATGCTGTAAGCCTATGTTTGAATCGAACTCGTCAATTATCTCATGATAACCTTCAGATGTTCGTAAATCATAGCCTGATGCAAATGCATGTGATGTGTCAAAGCAAATGTGAATTCGATCTGAAAATCCTATCATTTCCCGGATTTCAGCGATTTGTTCGAATGAGCTTCCAAGAAGAAAGCCTGATCCAGAAGTATTTTCGATTAAAAGTTGAACTTGTTGATCGGGACGTTTTTTGAGTAAACGTTGTAGACTATTGACTAGCCGACGAATTCCTCGTTTTTTGGTAGAATTTCGAAAAGAACCGGGATGAAATACTAAATAGGGAATATTGAGAGCCTCACATCGATCCATTTCATTAAGAAATGCAGTTTCAGAACGGTTTCGAAGATTTTTGTTACTACTTGCCATGTTGATAAGATAAATTGAATGAGTCAGTATCGCTTGGATATTGAATTTTTTAATTCCAGTTAGGAAACCCATGATGTTATCATCGGATAGTGATTTGCATTTCCATTGGTTAGGATTTCGTGTAAAAATCTGTATAGCTTCACAACCTAATTGATGACCACGCTGGGGGGCATTTTGTACACCCCCTTCTATTGAAACATGACAGCCCAAGAGCCCCATTACTTCATCGCCTGATTAATGGTGTCATTCAATAATAGAATAGAGAACATAAAAACTGATTTAGAGCAAGCCTTTTCAATATCATTTGAAGCAATAGAGCCTTATCGTTCAGAGAGGGCCCTCTCTTTGGAAGGTTGGTATTGTGACAAGCTGGATTGCCAGTTTCTTTGGTCTGGAAGATGAGTCCAAGCGAGTCCAATACCTTGCCAAAGTTGCTGCAGCTTGGATGCCTCTTGCTGCACTAGCTTTCATGTTGTCTAGCACCTTTTACTCCATATTTGTCGCTGAAATTCTTGCTCCGGGTGATTTGGTCATTGGTTTTGCTTTTGTAGGAATACTTGCTGCGATTTCGATGGGAACCCAACTTCTACTAGATTATCCAACGGGAGGCATTGGTGATTGGATTGGTCAAAGATGGATACTAGCGGCATCTTACCTTTGTTTTGGGTTAGTATTTTACCTCACAGCCGTAGGAGCCCTTTTCCCTTATTTTTGGTATTGGGTAATTCTCTATGTCATCACAGCCATAGGTGCTGCACTCAATTCTGGAGCACTTATGGCTTGGTTTGATAACAATTATCGTACTTCGGCAACAGATCCTGAAAGAAAAGCCTACAGTAAAGCTCAAGGGAGAATGGGTATGTTTTTTCAAATCGCTACAACAGCTGTGCTCATTCCTGGAGCTTTTATGGCTATGCTTCTTGGGCGAACTATGGTTTTTAATTTTCAAGCGATTCTTTGTATAGTATTGGCTGCAATCTCATTTATTTTATTTCGTGATTCCCCAGAGGTTATTGAAAAACGTCCAAAACGCTCGTTGCGCAATTATCTCAAAGTGTTAAAAAAAGGACTTTCCTTTAGCTTTTCAACCCGACTGGTTATGCTATTTCTTATCGGCATGGTCATAATGAGTAGCACAATAATTGTCTGGGGAAACATGCTTTTGTTTCTCATTTACTATTCATATCTTGGGAACAGTGATGTGGCCGTAGCAATTTTTCGAACGTTTCTGTTTGGATTTAGTGTTCTTTGGATTGAACGCGCAGGAGTCTGGACGCGAAACCTATCTCCACCAAAATGGATTCCCCGATCTCGAATGCTCCAAACTTGTGGCCCATTATTCTACTTTGCCTTCGCAGTAATCATTTTTGTAATGCCGCCGATTAATGTTCCCTTTCCATACAACTATCTCCAAATCTCCACACTTCTAATTTGTGCTGGTTTCATCATCACAGGCATCTTTACAGCCTTTGGCAATATTTTGAATTCGCGGCTATTGCTTGATCTAATTCCCGATAATATTCGGAATAGCATCTACTCTTTAATTCCCACACTCACCCTCCTCTTTGCCATACCTCAAACCGTCCTCTTTGCCCCAATTCTAATTATCTATGATGTACCAGCAGTACTTGTTGGCCTTGGAGTAATCAGTCTAGCTGGGCTTCTAATTCTATATCTTGGTCTTCGTCGAGTACCCAAGAAACCTATCGTTACTGAAGAAGAACTGGTTTCAGCGGAAGAACCGCAAACTGGACCTGCGCCTTCTGAAATGCCCTAGCTCTGGGTTTTGGTAAATTCATCCGGAGGTTCAGATTTCCTTACAATAAGCCGAATGCCATCAAGGCGCACAATTTCGATTGATTCTCCTGCTTTAATAACGCCCTTTTCCGCTACTGCCATCCAGCTCTCACCTAGCGCACGAACACGTCCTTCCGGGTCGAGATTTGTTTCAGCAATTCCAAGGGTTCCAGGAAAAGACTTGGGGTCAAAGTCACTTGTAAGACGACGCGCTTGTGCCGCTTTGTATATAGCGTATCCAAACAGAACTGAAAAGATCAAGGCTGTCGTTGCTGCTACACCTTGAAAGAGCCACATTAGTTGAATTGGGATGAGCCATTGACTTGGTGGCAGGAAAAAGATTCCGCCAAGCACAAAACAAGCAATACCGGCTATCCCTGCGAGTCCAGCGAATCCGACATCTGTTTTAGCTTCGATGATTAGCATAATTAAACCTAACACCATAAGAACTATACCCGCAATGGAAATTCCAATGATACCTAATCCAACCAATGCCAGTAGAATGCAAATGAGACTAATTACTTCACCAGCATGTCCAGGTGCGTTCAATGCAAAGACAAAGCCCCATATTCCGACTTGAAGTAAAATAAAACTCACAATTGGATGGGCAAGGAATGCCAAAATAGATAGCCCTACATTAGGTGAAAAGGTGATTTGTGGTTCGGACGCAACTCCACTGAAATCTTGGATAATCTGTGAGTAATTGTAACTACTCAATTCCGCAGTTGGCAAAATTGTATAAGTAAAATCATACTCAACCAATTGCCTTTGGACAAGAGTATATGTCTCAAGGGTTACAAGCAGTTCAGCAAGAGAATTGGCAATTAATTCGATGCTGCCCAAGATTTCAGCCTCAACAGCCCCAAGATTCAAATTTTCAAAAATAAATCGCGTGGCGGTTGTTTCGTTACGCTCATGTAAGTGAGCTTGAGAAGTTAAAAGTGTAGCAAGTGAATTCATGTACACAGGGTCTGTAACCGGAAAAATTCCTACAATTGGTTGACATGACCCGATACGTGCAGCAGGCCCCATTGCTGCAACTTGTGAAGCAGTAAGCATATAGGCTCCTCCACTGAGGGCTTGAGCAGCGGGAGGAACATATACCATAATTGGAATAGGTGAAGTAGCAAACAATTGCATTATCTGGTTGACGGCTCCAAGTTCACCACCAGAAGTGCTTAATTCGATAACAATAAGTCGAGCATTTTCTGTTAGAGCTAAAGATATTACTTCTTGAATTGAGAGCGTTGTGACTCCCGTTATCTGTCCGGATAATTGATAGATTACAATGGGATCACCTGCTTGCCTACTTTGGGTAGGTCCCTTCGTTATTCCAACAAATAGTATGCTAGCCAAAAAAACGCTTGAAAATAGGGTCAGATACCTAAGGCGCAGCACCACTCACCATGAAAGGCTGGCAAATCTAACCTAAAGAAGTTTCTGTTTTGATACTATTTTTTTGGACAAGATATTGCTATCTAACGGCTTTTGCGTAAAACTCCCATGACTACAATGATTTAAAGAGGTCTCATAAAATTTAAAATCACTCTATCGAATTCCCTATTGAGGATCATGAGTGGGGAACTGAAAGAACAGTCTATCCTAGGTCAAATCATCTGGCGAGTATTAGTAGTTCTTTTAACCATTTTTGGATTGTACTTCATCCTCATACCTATATGGAACGTAGGCACTGTTCAGGTTGGACTCCATACTCTTCTCGCTTTTCTTGCGATTATTGGTGTAGGTGTGGTTAGTTTTGATATTCGTAGGAAAAATGTAACTTGGAAATTTATTTTGATGTCCGTTTTTCTCTTCACTGCAATTGTTAATTTTGTCACGGCAATCTGGCACCTTTATCCTGCCTATTACACCTCTGAATTATACGAAATTACTGCAGATCTAATTGAAATGATGTTGCTTGGTCTGATTATCCTTGGAGCTATGATACCAACCAAGTTCACACAATCCGAAATGGAAGTAAAACGAGGTTTGGTCTTTCTATCTCTTTTGACCTTTGGATCCCTTCTCATTTACGGGGTTTTGTACTATTTTCTTTTACCTATTGCTCTATTTTTCGACCCACTTTTACCAGGAATGGGATTTGGGGTTATCTGTATAGCAATATTTATCGTGAGTTTCATCATCCTGGCTCGACAATCTAAAATTCTTCACCGATATAGTGCTGTCTTTTTCATTTCCGGTCTCATTATAATGATGAGCTCAATTGCTGGTCTAATTATTTCATACGTTATACCATTTTCCCTTCTAGCAGCCTCGATTATGCTTCGAGCAGCAATGATGTATTTCTTTTTTGTTTCAGTTGCGATACCAGTTCAAAAAGAAATTGAAATCACTGAAGATAGGGCGCATCTCTTTGGATCATTACTAGCACTACTTGCCCTGATTCCTTATGCTCTTACTTTGTTACTTGTCGCATTTGTTCCTATTACATTGATATTTCCTGAACAGGGCATCTACACTCTGACACACGTTATTGTAGCGTTTCTTGCCGCAATTATAGTACGACTTTTATGGTTGTTTACAAAACAACAGCCCCATTGGCATCGATATCCACTAATAATGGCCTTTGTTTCCTTGACTATAGTAGAATCCATAATTGTTTTTCTTAGTCCGTGGGTTGAAGTATCTGGCGAATACACTCTCCTTTATGTCCTTGCTGGGTTATTGGTGGTCTTTTGGCTGTATCTTACTTTACGATGGATTTACAATACTCCTACGAGAATGAAACATGAATCCATGATACGATGGATAGTATATATTTCAACTTTAATGACCATTATTATTCTTGCAGGCGTTTGGTTACAAAATTACCTCTTTCTAGTTCTTCCGCTGACCATAATTCAACTCCTTTTTCGAAGTATTCTTCTTGCTGTGTGTCTCATTGGTACATCATTTCTTGCATATCTGTTTATTATCTTCATTCAGATGTCAAAAGGCAAACCTACAATGGGATTCATTGTTTTAGGAACCCTAGCCCTTTGGCTTATTGCGAATATCATCAGAGTTAATTTCATCGATTGGACAGCAGGTTGGTGGGTAGCTCAATTTCTAGTACTCTTTGGGTTCATGCTTGGTCCGTCAATACTAGGAAGACTCTATCTAACCGCTCTTGAACAGTCTGAGCGGGAGCGAAAACGAGCAACCCTTTACGCAGATATTCTCATTCATGATCTTCGCAACTATCACACAGTAATCCAAACTTCCCTAGACCTTCTAATGCTCTCACAGGATCCGACAGAAGCTGTTGATGTTGTTACAGATAATATTCAAACAGCTATTACTCGTGCAGGTCAATTGATCACCAATGTTCGAAGCCTTGAATTGGCTAGCAATTTACAATCACAGGATTTAGCTCGAATAGATATCGTTTCGGTAATTCATGAAGCTTGGGAACATATCCAAGACCCTGATGAAGAGATAACTCAGTTTGAGATAAACCGTCAACCCAATGAGTGCTTCGTACAAGCCAACGAGCTACTTCTCGAGGTCTTCATTAATTTATTCAGGAATGCACTACAATATTCTGAAGAAGTAAAACGCATCCAGGTAGATATTCACCCTCTTGAACAATTTGCGCAACAATATTGGAAAATCCGAGTATTAGACTGGGGAAAGGGAATTCCTGCTGAACAGAAGCAGAAATTATTTAAGCGATTCACAGAAGGAGCCAAGGGTCTCGGTTTAGGTTTATATGTAGTAAAATCTTTGATTGAAGCGTTTGGTGGGTCGGTTTCTGTGGAAAATCGTGTGCCAGATGATGAAAGCCAGGGAACAGTCTTCATTATCAAATTATTACGTTTAACCTAGCGATGAAACATCTATTTCGGCTTTAGTTATTTCATTTTTTCAAACTTTCTTTTTACATTATTTTTTAAAGACGACCGAAAGGTCCTTTGGTTAGAGCCCAAACAAAACGAAGAAGCAACTCAAACACATTAACGCCACGCCCATATGTTCCCAATGGGTCTTTGGTTTGAGTTCCTGCAATGAAGCCACGCATACCTGCATCTCGCTCTCCAATACGTATGAAAAGATTACACCACCGAGTGAGAAAAACTCTTTGAATCAAAAGTTCAGTTTTAAATCGTCCTATAACTTTCTCCCAACGAAATTGAAATCTTTGGAGAAACACAGTATCATATTGTTCTCGGTCTGAAGCCTCTGCGAGAGTTTTTGCTGCGAGCTGACCACTTTGCATACCAGGCACGATGCCGGCCCCAGTAGACGGTGAAACAAAGCCTGCTGCATCACCAATTAACATAACTCGATCTTTTTGCGTTGTTTGAAGTGGTCCAATTGTTGGACAAATTCCAGCCTCCACACCTTTCAAGTCAGCTATTTCAGGTAGCATTGACTTCTCCTTTAAAAGACGAATGAGTACTCTAAAGTAGTCAACAAGTCGAATTGGATAACTGGCAAAACAACCCAATCCTACATTTATATGGTGGGCTTTGGGAAAGACCCAGGCATATCCTGGGATTTGATTGAACTGTAAGAATATATGAATTGAGCGATCTGGACCATATTGATTAAGAATGTACTCAGGATTGACAGGGAATTCTTTAACAATTGTTCGACAGATTTCATGAGGTTGCCAGCCGTGGTGTAATCCTGTTCGTCTTGCAACCAAACTTGCCGCCCCGTCAGCACCTACAACAACCTTAGTTGAAAGTTTTCGTCCATCATCGAGTTCAACCATAACATGATCAGTGCTTGTTTTTACGTCAACGACGCGGTTACGCGTTCCAATATAAGCCCCTGCTTGTTGAGCAAGTCCAACAAGATACGCGTCAAATGTTGATCGAAAAACACCCAGCATTCGGGTTCGTCCGCGAACTTGATATCGTAAATCGGGAGAATGTAGTATCCCTTGGTAACTTTCACTTTCAACAAAGTAACCTTCGTTTCCTCTAAGGTATGGAAATAATTTCAATACTTCAGCACCTAAATATCCTCCACAGGGTTTAGAACGGGGAAACTGCTGTGCTTTGTCGAGGAGGAGCACTCGAGTTCTTGGACGATACTCCATTAGGCATTTCGCGGCTGTAGACCCGGCTGGACCAGCCCCTACGATAATAACATCATAATCGGGCTGTCGAATCGTCATTCTTACTCACCCAAGAAAAGCTCCTAAAATAAAGCCTACTATAGATGACTGTTCTCAATTAAAGGCGTTTATGCTCCAACAGAAAAACACTCATCAATATGTTTCTAGGCTAATCCTACACCAAATAGAGAAAGATATAACAAGACCGCAACCAAGGCGCCCAAGAGCCCCGAAATAAGATTTACCATATTGTTGTCAAAGAACCTGTTTCCTCGAAGGTACTCTGCGGGTTGACCACAATGAACTTTTTTCTCTGTAAGCTTGGTACACACTTTACATTGCCACATTCCTTGAATTGTAGCCCCAAACAAACTATCGATTGTACAACCTACAAACCCTCCAACCAATGCTACTAGAACAATAGTGACTGGAGCAAAGTTAACAATTTCAGGCATTATTGCAATACCAAAAACCGATACCCATTGTGGTGCTGCAAGTGTTGCTGCAGTTAATCCAATTACAAGGCAACCAAGTAATGTTGCTAAGAAACCTGTTATCGATACGCCACCAGAAGTTCCTGGAGGTACACTCTTCCATGGCTTGGTAATTAGACGGGGTGGTGAGGGATTCAATAATCCAATCTCAGTTGCTAGAGTATCCGCGGTATGAGTTGCCAAGGCCCCTAAGAAGGCAGCAAATGCTACGGCGACAACGGGAAAAGGGATAAAATATGAACCGAAGCCTACGTCAGTTCTACCATAGGCATCCTGTCCACCACCAAACAAAACAAGAATAAATCCAAAGATCACAAAACTTAGAGGAAGAATACCGTTTGCAATTACATTCGACCAGGCGCGTGCTCCCCTTTTATCTTGAGCGGCACCTAATGATCGCTTCTTTTGATACTTGAAGCGAGTGAAAAGTGCAGTGATAACAAAGAATGAGAGCATGATGAAAAACCATGCCCATGAGGTGAGTAACCAGACTATCAGACCAACAACAAAAGCGGCAACTAGACCGGATTTTGTGACAATGTGTTTCTTATAGGCCATAATTCCTATAACGGCAAGGAAAAGAACTGCAATAGCAATATTGAATACATCCAGTGGTGCCATTTTTTCCCGAATCCGTTGCTTTTCTTGATTTCTTATAGGAAAGTGCCAACGGTCAAAATAATTGTAAAGATTATACAATGAGACGTATGTTTGCGTCTGATTACCCGTGTCCCTCATATTTTTCCATTTAAGCCTATGGGTTATGAATCTAGATTATTCGTTTATTGTCGAATTTTTTGTGAAAAACACGATATTAAATGAACTTTTTTAATAATGGTTCTATTCTTCGCCAATTAGTCGAGCCATTAGCTCAGGGATTATTGCTTTTCGTTCCAAGGCTCGGATATGCTCACGAATCTGGGGCATGACCGATTGCCATTCGGGATATATTCGATTCTTGAACGCTTCGATAGTCGGAGGTTCAGAAGCCATATCCCTACCTTCATTAGTTTTTCGTTTTCGAATGTTAAGAATTGTCTCGTTTTGTAGGTTCTTAGGGAGTACTTGGAATTTTTCAAACTGGTATCCAAATATTGCTCGACCAGAGGTTGCGCTTCGAAGTTCATCGGCAATACCTCTTGATGCTTCAGATGCAGGGAGTTCGCCGCTAAGAAACGCATTACCGCCTTTCGTTTCAGTTCCTGTTATTTTTCCTCGATGTTGTGTAACATAACTGATAACACTACCCATAGTATCTTCTGGGGTTTTTACGTCGATCCGTAGTACAGGCTCATAGAGGCCTGGATTTCCACTGAGGAAACTTATGTTTAAAGCTGATGCTGTCATGATCATAATTTGACCAGCTTTTGTGTGGGCAGGGTCTTCATGAACTGTGGCATCATACATAGCAACTTTCATTCCCATGATTGGTTCACGGGCAAGAACACTACTGTGGCAAAAGTCACGAAAAGCTGTGATGACATAAGGTTTAATGCGATCTAGCCGCTGGACACCACGTGAAAGATTTAGTAGAATGTTTGTACCCTCGATAGCCCAAATGTTTCGTCCCAGCTTGCGGTCCCAACCTGCAGCTTCACTAATAATCTTAGCCTGGTCCCGTTCATCCATATATTCATCAAGCTTTCCATCCCTAATTAACTGGATAATCTCAGGTTCAAGAGGTTCAAGTTCCAATTCAATACGATTGAGAGATTCTGGACATTTCGTACGTATTCTAAATCCCCGTGCCATAGGAGATTCATGGTAAACCGTAATTGGAATCCCAATTTTGATGTCAAGTTCTTCTGCAATTCGTTTGGTGAGGATTTCTATCTGAAGGGGGTCAATTCCGCTAAGGATATATTCCCCACTGTCCTCGTCCTTGCGGAAAACTGCCGTTGGATCTGCTAGGACCCATTTTCGTACAATATCACCTAACTTTGAGAGGTCTTGTGGATTCTCGGGCTTTATGCTCCGACTAACTACTGGGTCAGAAACATAACGAATTTTTTCGAATGGTGGAAATGATTTGTTCTCGGGATGGACAAATGTCTCACCAGCTGGTTGAATCTCAGGCAATTCTAATGCAAAGAGGTTACCTGCGGGGACAACCGGTACGGGGAGCAAGCTATCTAATTCTTGAACGCCTAATCGTCGAATACGAAGGCTACGCTTAGCATTCAACAGGTATATTTCATCACCCTCACGAAGCGTTCCACTGAATACTCGACCAATTAGAGTAGGTCGCTTGGTTCTCGGATGGATGAAAATTTTTGTTATCATGCCAACTAAAGGCGCATCTCTATCAACGGTTAACATTCCATATGCAGCTTGCTTGATAGGATCATCACCTGCATCTGCCATACTATTCAAATCTTTGACTTCGTCTATACGTTCTCCCCATAGGCGTCGCATACGATAAGGTGCTGCTTCATCAGGGCTAGGTAGGTGAGTGATTATTACTTCAAGAAGAGCATCATCAAGAGGGAAGTTTTCTCGTAGCCATTTGATGGGTTCATCAGTATCGTTACGAACTGCTTCATCATATTTTTCGATTACGAATTTGGCGCTATCAACTCCCTTTTGTTTGAGCATCGGAATGGTAAAAGCCCAACCATCTTTGGCTGATCCAAAGATTACTCGTCCATCAGTTGGGTTGACCTGCCATTCTTTTTTAAATTGTTTCGGGGCTACGGCTTCGATTTGTTCGTTTACTTCTTTTATGATTTGGCCAAAGCGTTCAATGATTTTATCTGGTTTGAGCTTCAGTTCTTTAGTGAGCCGATCAACTTTGTTGATAAATAATACTGGTTTCGTCCATTCATTGCCCACAGCTAAATGAATATTGGTCACAGTTTGAGTCATAACACCTTCAAGTGCGTCTACCAGAAGCACTGCACCATCGCTTCCACGGAGTGCACGGCTGACTTCACCGGTAAAGCTGATGTGACCTGGAGTATCGTTAAGTTCTAGGAGATAATCTTTTTCCGCATATTTATAGTTTAGAAGGGCAACGCTGGTGAAAATTGTAATTCCACGTTCCTGTTCTTCATCGTCTGTGTCGGTTTTTCGGGCTTGACCGGCATAGCTATCACTAAGAAGTCCCGCACGTCGCATAAGATAGTCACATGCGGTTGATTTTCCATGGTCTATATGCGCAGTGATGCTAAAGATTCGGCGAAGATGCATTGGATGTTCTTGTACCATGCGTTGGATTTCTTCAGGACTTTTGACGCGAACCATAGGTGTTCAATCCATTCAAGACTAATTGTAGTGTGTTCTCACACGATTTGTGATGGCAAAAGCCAGTGCTACATGCCATTATGCGCACAATGGTCTCTCGCTCTCTGGGCAAGCAGAACTTATGATTTCCCTAAAAGGATTACGGTAAACCGACCGTTTAGAGATCAAGGCCAATTTCTCGTAGTTTTGCTTCACCATCGGGTGATAATACGTATTCATATCCATCTTCTGTTTCAATACGAGTCAACCATCCCTGATTTATTAAGTGGGTCAAGAACTCTTTGCCAATGTGTTCTAGGCTTATAATTCGCCCCGGTATTGGTTTGGATAAAATCTCTTTAGAAACCTGAAGTTTGTCAGGTTCTTCTGAAATCGACGGAGTATCTTCACCATACCACAGAATGGTGGGAATGCGTTCTTGGAATGTAGCAGGCGAGTTTTTCCACAATGAAGATTTCAGTCGTGCATCCGCAAACAGTTCTAGTTCAGGGTCTACAAATAGGTTGAAGTCTTCTTGGCCTTTTAATATCGGAGAAAGATCAAGACGCGATATAATATTTTGTGTTAGATTTAGCGTCTTCAAACTAATTGAATGCGCAAGTGGAGCAAGATTGATTTGAGTTAATTTGTTCTCTGCTAGCCAAAGTGCCTCGAGCTTTGGACAATGCCAAAGTGGAGTTAGATCAATTCGTTTAAAGCGATTTTGACTCAATTCGAGTTCACGAATTTCTTCACAGTGGTAGAGCGCACGGAGGTCAAGCTTCTCCAACCGGTTCGCACGGAGACTGAGGGCTTTTAGTGATTTGCAGTTCCAGATTGGAGAAATATCCAAATGGTCTAATTCATTACCTGATAAATCAAGCTCTTGAAGATTCACACAATAATAGAGGGGAGTGAGTATAAGTTCATGAAATTGATTGTCAGATAAATCCAGTTCCTCTAGTTCTGTGCATTTCCAAAGGGGACTCAAATCAAGAGTTTGTAAACTATTATGGGCTAAATCTAATCGTTTTAGATGAGGACAGTGTAATAAAGGCGAGAGATTGAGAGTTTCCAATCGGTTTTGATGTAACTCTAAAATCTGTAGATTAGTGCATTTTTGAAGCGCTGAGAGATCTAAATGCACCAATTCGTTTTCACTTAAATAGATTTCTTGAAGTTTTTTACAATGGTGCAACGCACTGAGGTCAATATAATCAAGATGGTTGTCATATAGATTTAGGACCTCTAACGTGTCACATTCTTTTAATGATGAGAGATCTATTGAAATGATACCAAGTTCCGTGAGGTCAAGCGTAGGAGGGCATTTGTCGAATTCAAGAGTTGTTTCTTCACCATCTTGAGTTTGATAATTTATTTTAATCATTGGCATCAAATAATTGATTCAATTAATTTGGCATCGTAATGTAAACTAAATTTAAAGAATTATCGGTGCATAAAAAGATGATTCAATAAATAAGGGATAAGACTTTAAACAAAATCGAATAAATCTCTACAATCCATACCTTTCCAGTAGAGGTGTATGAACAACATGGTAATTAAAACTTATAAAAGTGAAGAAGGAGGTTTCACACTCGAAATCGACTATGATAAATGCATTGGAGCAGGTGTCTGCAAAGACGTGTGCCCCTCTGATGTCTTTGAAATAATAGAGGGCAAAGCTACAGCACCAAATATTGATGCTTGTGTAGAATGCTGTGCCTGTGTACAAAACTGCCCAGAAAACGCACTCAACCATTCATCTTGTTAAACCAACTGTAAACTAACACTTCTTTTTAATTATGGATTTAAGAACAGATGAAACTGAATCATATTTACGTTTCACATAATTGGGTGAAAACTATATTAAAAATGAAAAATTTGAAATGTCCTCAGCGCGTTCAAATGGTTGATACAAACTACAAAATACTATAAAGGTACCCATGTATTCTTTCTATACTCGCGTCCTAGACCCTGTTTTACAAAGGTGAAATCGATGTCACCGAAGGAAAAATCTGCATCAATGGCATCGAAGCCACCTAAATCAAAAAAGAAAAAGAAAAAAGAGAAAGAACCAGAAACACTTGGAGAAAAAGCAAGACAGATATTGCAAGAAGCCAGCGAGCTTGCTCAGGATCTTGAAGAAAAAGACCAAGAACTTGCCAAAGCAGATATTTGTTCAGCGCATGCTTCAATGGAATTGTGTGATGAAGCATTGGTTTTAGCGAAAGGTGTACGTCCGGGTAATCCCCGATGGCGAGCACTTACAATTGTGGGAAAATCTTTAGGTAGGTGTAAAGACCCGGATGAAGCTGTAAAAACAGCTATGAGTCTGAAAGACGAAGAAGATCGGGATTATCTTCTGGATGGAATTGCCCGCTCATTAGCCAATCAACAGAAAGTCGATGAGGCCTTAGACGTGGTTCAGAAGATAGAGAGCAAAGCGCGACGACTTCATTCACAAGCAGCAGTAGCAGAATCGCTTGCTATTAATGGGCAAATTAGAGCCGCTGTCAAGGTTGCAGAAAAACTCGGTGATTCCGATAAAGCCGGACGTGTACTTAGTTCAGCTATTGTCACAATGGCAAAGGAGAATCGAATTTCAGATTCAATGGATTTACTTTCAAATATTGAAGATGAAGGTTGGAAACCTGAAGCACTTGGTGAAGTATGTGCTGCGCTTGCTCGGATGCGGAATTTACCTAAAGCGCTTGAACTATACGGAGAAATTGTTAGTGAAGACCATCAGACTGTAGTTCTAGCTCCGTTAGTAGGCGCTTTGGTAGAAAATGGTAAAGAATCGATGGCGCTAGCCCTTATTGGTAATATTGAGAACCGATATGCACGTGCTATTCTAATCGCAAAGGTCGTTGGCGAGCTTGTTGAAAACCAAGAAATTAGAAAAGCCATTAAAGTCACTGAAAAATTAGATGATGATGTCCCACCAGATGCATTAATTGAGGTAGCTCGAGGATTTGCAGAACTTGGTGAGGTTGAACAGGCAACTCAAATGGCCATGCGACTAGAAGTAAAAGGCTCACGCATCGCTGCTCTAACTGAGATTGCACATGTACTAACTGAAAAGGAACTCTACGATGCTGCCCTAGATATAACAAAAGAATTAGAACGGAAAAAAGCACGAAGTGTAGAACAACTTCGAATTATCAAAGCTATGGCCGAAAACGGACATGCTGCCAAAGCTCTTTCGCTAACCAAAAACATTGAGAGCCGTCTTTACCAGATTTACGGTTTAAACCGTGTAGCGGTTGCCATAACAGGACATGTTTTCGAAGAATTTGTTTAAGCGTTAAGCTACATTTTCCCTTCCTTGATTGGAACTGGAAGTAGCCTTTTTTTGTTCTAGAAGTTTAGATTTTTTTGCCTGCTTATCCGCTCTGTAAAGGAAGAAGAGAATGGTTAAAGGAATAGGCATCAACGCTGAAGCAATCATTAAAGGAAATCCTGGAGTAACAGAAAAAGCCAAACCACCGATTAACGGGGATACAGGAGAAAGGGACCGGGCAATAAGATTGTACACTGACAAAGAATCTGCTAACTGTCCCCGTGGAATATTATGAGATAACACTGCACTATTAAGCGAGAAACAATGAACGAATCCACTAAGTGCATAAATAATAGGTAACAGAGTAACTGAGGGACTTATTACTAACAACCCAAAAAACCCAAAGGTACCAAGCACAGGAAATACTAGGCCTCCTACATATGACCACCGATCACCAACCCAACCCATGAGCGGTCCTAAAATAACCCCCGCGGCATTAGATATTGATCCTAAAACACCAATTTGAGCCTCAATTAAGCCCCATCGATCAAAAAGGAATAATGGTACAAACATATTTGCTATCCAATAAAGGGTGCCAATCGTAAACCAGAATATCGTCATGAAAATAAAAACCCGGTTTCTTAGGAATTCCCAGCTCCTTTCCTTGGCTCTTTCTTCTTTGGTAGTTGTAATAGGTGAAATCGGAAGTACAAGTATTGTACTAGCAATAAACATGATCGCTGTGATGAGAAATACTAGTTCATAACCATACGCTGATATGATAAATCCACCCATCACAGGACCTGGTATGCCAGCTAGTGCAATTGCGGCGGAAGACCCTCCGAAGGCTCGACCCCTGTGAGAACCTCCTGATAGACTAGTAATGTATGCACCAATCGGTGCTGCTGCAACCATACTTGCTCCTTCAAGGAACGCTCCAATCAATGTTACTTGCCATGATACTGCGAAAAGGTAAATGAGAGGTGCAGGTATTATCACTAACCATCCAAGGAGCATAGTACGTTTTTCACCAAGTCTGGCAGTCAAAAAACCCCCCAAACCAATGAACAACAATGTGCTAATTAGGAACACGGTTGACCAATACCCCACTTGTATCGAGTTCGCACCCAATTCTTCTCGCATATATAGGCCTATGAAGTTGTTATACAAGAAGACACCCAAAATCCATGTCGAATTGGCAGTTAAAAGGAGGACATAACTGCGTCGAGGACGCTGAACATTGTTTTCCCCCGCTTCCATGATAGATCACTTGCAGTTAATGAGATTCAGTTTACACTGAATCTTTTATTTAAATAATTAACTGAAAATATGACTTTAAATTATTGATGACTGGGTGGACGGTTCTGCTGTCTAATTAATTCATGAAGTTCTGTTCTAAGTCTAATAAGTAATGACACCATTTGTTTCTCATAATCTTCCCATAGAGCTATTCGTGATTGATTAATATCCTGATATAACTCTACAGAAGGGCTTTGTAGATACTCGCCTAATTTTCCCACTGTTGTTTTTAGACTTGGCATTTGGGGTAATAGGCGCTGTTCAAGATCTTCAAGCAAAGCAAGACTATGGGTAACACCAATAAGTAATTGATTGGCATCTAATCTTTCAGGAATAAATCCTGAAACCTCCACTGGATCTGTTTGGATATATTCAAGCCACCACTTCTCTGCTATTCCTTCATAACTAAGCATCATTCGGATGATAGATAGAATTGCTTGTTGATTATAGTAATCCGCTTGTCTTCGGGCTTCTATAAATTTTTGAAAGTTACGAGTAAGCTCATTCAATTCATTAACAGACTTTCGAGCATCTTTTACGAACTGGTCCAAAGTTTTTAGATCTTCAATAGTGGAATCATCCAGTTGAAGCATTCCACGCCATCCCGAAAAAATATCTAAAAGTCCGGAAAGATTTCGGAGAAAATCATTTTTGGTTGGAGCATTATATGTCGCAGCTAGCAATTGCCGCATTTGGGAAAGGAGTTTCTGGTAGTTCACCTTCTTTACGCGATTAAGGCGTAACCCGACTATCTGGAGAAGAGGGCTTTCTAATCCTTTGATAAAGGAATCCATTTCTACTAATCTGTCCAGAAGCTGTCGAGTTTCTTTTACGTAATCCAGAAAATCGTTGGTGGCATTATTCACCACTAAACGTATGTAGCCCTCATCCAATTTATGGCTCTTTAGATGCTCTAGAATATCATCTTTTCCTTGGGTAAGAATCTTGATGTTGTCTTCGGTGAAATCAAGGTTTTCAACTAATTCTAGAAACCATGTTTGCCATTGTTCAATGTTGGTTAACATCCTATCAATAGTTGATAGGCTGGAAATTAATTGATTTAGCCACCATTTCTCAGCTCGAGCCAGTCGTATAAAAATGGGTTCTTCGCTTTGACCGATTTGCTCTATAGGAAGCAAAGTTTCCATTTTCGAGATTATGGTAGGCGAGTATAGTTTAGAATAAAACTCTTTCATAATCAGCAGATACGCCAGTAGAGCATCTCGAACCGCTAGCTCTTTGCTTGCTACCGCTGTCTTGCTCATGTTTTCCCCGCCAGTGCTGGTGCATAATTCCTTATCAACACATCAATAAGACTCTTTCTTTTGATTTGATAAATTGCGGAGATAATTCTGTAAATTCCTCTTTTTTGCCTTTGAAACATCTCAAGAAATCGAAATCTAAGCGTTTTTATTGAATTATTTTTGAAGTTTTTAGAACTTGTATCAGAATCTTGTAACCTAAAGACTTGTGAAAACTAATTTGATTTGCTACCTAATGATTGTATCCACATTGCCCCGGATAATATGGTATTCTATTGGATCTGTATCTAATCAAGTCTTCAATTGATTCTCGTTATTTCGTGTTCGGAGAAGAGGAATGAGCATCGCCGCTATCATAACTAAAACAATTCCTATCCAATCAATTAGAGTAGGTACTTCTCCAAGGAACAAAAACGCTAGAATGGCGATTTGAGCTAACATCGTACTATTAATGATTGTTGTTTCCAATGCTGTGAGTCGTCGCATTGACCAATTCCACAATGTAAAAGCCAAAGCAGTATTTACAATTGCTAGCCAAACAATAATGACAATTCCCCAAAATGAAAGTGTAAAGGTAGGGGTCATCAGAAAACCTCCAATTATCAGGAATAGAGCTCCAATTGTCATACTAATTGCAGTTACAACAAGTGCAGAGACTTCTTGAGATCGGTTGATTCCTCGTCCAATAATTGCTGAGAATGCATTAGCAACTAAACTAATCACAACAACAAGGATACCGAACAATGAACTGGTCAAGATATCAATTGGCCAAAAATAGAAATAAGCTCCAAGCAAGGCTACGAGAACAAAAGAAATCTGCTTCTTATTTGGCTTTTCATTCAAGAAGAAGAAGGCAAAAATCACAACAAGAATCGTAGTGAAGTTGAGGATGAAGCTCACAGTAAGAGCAGTCAACAATGCTAATCCAACAAATTGAGTACCCATAGTGATTGTATAATAAACAAGACCATAGGTGAGTAGACGCCGCCACCATGATTTCGGAAGCGCTCTAATTTCTTGGCGGTGGGAAGGTATTGTAAATAATGCCGTTAAAAGTATAATGGCAGCGAGTGTATAACGTAGTCCAGCAAATATCAGAGGAGGGATTTCTAGGAGACCAAATTTGATGATGATAAAGGACGAAGACCATAGTATTGTGACAAAAAAAGCGGTTACAACTGCTAACCAATACGTTTTGTCAATCTTCCGATTGAGTACAGAAGGAGTAGCTGAATTCGTCACAACACAACCCACACATCGTTGGTTCCCTCACTTTTATTCTGAGAGTATAAACCTTTCTTCCAAAAGAAAGTCTATCCAAGAGATCAAAGGGCAAAGAATCACGTTACGTATTCTTTAAAATATCAACAACCATGGTTTGGAGAGCTTGTTCAAAAAGGGGATCATGTTCCTGGCTAACCTCAATATACGGGATTCCTAAATGTTTACCAAGTTGTTTGGCTTCACGTTTTGTGACTCGTCGGCGTTGTTGTGGTTCTTGGCGAGTTCCCACCAGAACTGATGGGACCATACCCAAGACCCGACGCACTTCATCAACCCAATTTATCACATTATCAAAAGACATGCGATCTGTGAGACTAAAGACGTATACGACACCAGCACCACCACGAATCAATCGACGACGAAGTTTCGTTAAATTCGGAGCATCTGTAAGATTCCATATTTGTAATTGAACATGAACCGGATCCATATCAAACTGCTTCGCTCCAAAGGAACTACCCAGTTTTGTACGGAAGCCATCCACGTAAACCCCATCAGACACCCCGCACATAAGCTCAGTCTTTCCTACTCCTTCATCACCAACAAACAGAATCTTCAAAGCCCACTTGAGGTTGTACAGGGGTTGGGCATTTGAGATCTTTTGCGGCCAATCCATAGAATTAGACCCTCCGGCGCGAGTGTTAAGGAACCATCACATTTAGCATTATCGCTACGCACTTAGAATGGAAGAATCTATCATCACCAAGTAATTCAACCGTATTAATATGTGGAAATTTCTACATTAATGAAAATAAATTCCAGTTTTATTCATCACACTTTCCGTCTCCTCTCATATTTTGGCAAAAAAAATTCTTCTATCACCGACGTAGAAAAGGAAAATCCAAACTCAAAGGATCGGAATTCTCGTAGTTACCAAATCTTCTATCTCTTTGGTTGGTAGCGCATAGGTTCATTAAAAAAATCCATTGCACGACCAAAGGTGTGAAAGGTTCCATAGTGGCTGATGTTTTTGGGGATGAAGTATGTGTCTCCAGCTTGTAAATGATGGGTTTCATCGCCAATAGTTAATGTCATCCTACCTTCAATGACTTGACCGTATTGCTCTTGGTGGGTATGGGGTGGGATGGTGACGCCGGGTTGGATTTCAAAGAAAACGATTTGAAAGGTTTCACCTTGGGCTAACCAGCCATTCACCCCTTCGATGTTGATATCGACTTGTGGGAGGGCTTTAATTATTTCAGGATAAGTTTTGGGCGTCATAGTCAAGTTACTCCTCAACTGTTAACCGATATTGGAGTCATCTAGAGTAAGATTGGTGAAACCTAACTGTGTGGCGAGGTCTTGAATAGTTTGTGGTGAGTCAAGCCATTCGATTTGCCACTCTCCTCGGCTAGAAACAGAGAGCTGAATATTCGGTAGTTCTCCGACAAGGTGATGAGCCATTTCAATGACATTCTGATATGCGCCGACAAGTGCGATAGCGAGGAAGTTGTCTTCCATTGATGATAAATCTCCGATAGGAAAACCTTCTAGACATAGTTTCTGTGTAGATGTTAAGGGGAATCCATCTTGTGTGAATAACGGTTTGTCGTCTAGAGGAGGGGTGTAATTTGAAATTTCTCCATCGCTATCTCGAGTTAGGTCAACAAGGCGTACAAGGGTTGTGGGTTGAGAGTGTAAGTTTGTAATGGGAAGAACTGGGAAATATTGTCCCACCATAACGTGGTCACATGCGCCGTTGAATACTGAGAAGCTACCTTGGATGATATATTCAGGTCGGAGTAAATCTTTTGCGATAGGTGTGGTGATGTAATCTTTGTAGTTGTCAATGTTAACGAATAATTGGCGGAGTTGGGTTTTGACGTAACCAGTGAGCTGTTCAAATTCACATACTTGAGGGAGTCCGTTGTGATTAGAGGCTTGGTTGATCCAATATTTCCAGGCTTGGAGAATGGTACGTGCATCTTTTGCCTTTTTTGCTTCAGTAAGTAAAGAAATTGCAGGTTTCTTGGTCGTATCGGGGAAGATTCGACGGAGTTCAATTGTTCGGACAATTAGAAGTGTATAAAGGGCCATGATGATTCGCCCGGATTCATTAATGATGTCGGGTTGAGGATAGTTTTGGCCAAGTATCTTGGTCAATGCCACAATAATTGCGGTGGCATCAGAGTGGATACTGCCCGGAGTAAGATGGCCGTCATAATTGATCGGAAGGCCTCCACCGACATCAATTACACGTAGGTTGCTAAAGCCTGAATCATGGAGGAATGTATAGGTTTTTGCAAGGTATTCTGCAAATGCATAGATGTTGTCCAACACTTGGGATCCCGGGTGCGCGTGAATCGCAACTACAGCTGCTTCAGCGTTTTTTTGTTGGAGGAGTTTAACGGTCTTGAATAGCTCCATTATGTTGAGTCCAAATTTAGAATGCCGCCCGGCTGAAGCGCCCCAATGACTGATTACAGATACATACGGTTTAATTCGTAAAGCTAGTGACATTATATTTTGTGGAAGTCGGTCAAGGATAATTTTGGCTTCATTCACCGATTCCACGGATACCCAGATATTATAGTTCTCTTTAAGGGCTTTGTGGATAATTTCGATATATTCGATGTCTTTAACTCCATTGCACATGATTAGACGTTCTTTCTGATGTTTGAGCTCTTCTAGCACAATGAAAAGTTCCCATTTGGTTCCTACTTCTAATCCATAATCAGGATTTCGTTCAAGAATATGTTGAATAACAGATTTCTTTGGATTGACTTTGATTGGATAGAGGACTCGATATCCACCTTGATATTCTTGTTCTGTCATTACATTTTGGAATATTTCTCTAACCTTGTGTATTTGCGAGTCAATTAACTGGGGTATGCAAAGATTAAAGGAGGGAACCTTGGTGTATCCCCTTTCTCTACCCTGTCTTCCGATTCGCTGAATCACTTCTTTCATTGTTGTTTGGTGATTGTTCAATCTGATGCATAGGTTTCCTTTTTTATCAATGTCAAGAAAGTGGAGATCTTCTCGACCGACGCCGTAAACTAATCTTGAATCTTCTAGGGTCCATTTCACTTTAATCGCCGTCCAAAGGCTATATGGCGTAGTGTAATAAACCATTCTACTTGCTATTACAGCAATCCTTCTCGAATAATGACGACGAGATTTTCAACTTCGCTTGCCTAAGGATTCGAGTTTTTCTCTGAGTCCGGGATATTTGGGATCAATCTTTAAAGCGCGTTGAAGATATTCTACAGCTTTCTTTCGTCGCCCAACTTTCTCAAACGTTATTCCCAAATGATAGTAGGCTTCGACAAACTCAGGATCGATAATGAGGGCTTGTTCAAAACTACCAACTGCTTCGTCATAGCGATCCATGGCTACCATGCGAGTACCTTTATTGAACCAGGCGATGGCAAAGGAGGGATCCATTTGAATAGCTCTTTCAAAGCATTCTAAGGCCTCGGTTTGACGACCGAGTTTGGAAAGTTCCATTCCTCTGTTATTCCAAGCATCTGCATAATTTGGGTCGAGGTGGGTAGCGTTTTCGAAGCATTCCAATGCATCTTGATGTCTACCTAATTTGCTCAGAGCACGTCCTTTGTTATTCCAGGCGCGAGCATAGTCTGGGGCGAGACCAATTGCTTTATCATAGCTTTCAATGGCTGCTCTATATTTGCGGAGTTGATAGAGGACTACACCTCGATTATACCAGACATTGACTCGATGTGGTTCGGATTCGAGGATTTCATCAAAACATGCGAGGGCTTTCTTGTATTTCTGTCGGCGGGTAAACTCTACTCCTTTGTTGAATAATTCGTTTATCATCGCTTGGTTTGGAGTCGTACGACTAGACAATCGCCATCCTCCCTTGAGTCGATTTTATTCGATGCTTAAACGCAAAAGCCTTTTGGTTTGCATTGCGTTTTCAAATTAGACAAGTTCAGGGCTACGATAGACGAGTTTTTCCAAGTCTTTACGCGACGCTTTTACCAAGTTGGTACATCCGAGATCTTGCACATTAAAAGCCCCAGCAGCATTCCCCCATTTCGCTGCTTGAATGATGTCATCATCTTTCAAATAACTAGCGAGGAATGCCCCAGCAAAACTATCTCCCGCTCCTGTAGCGTCGATTTCTTTAGCACGATAACTTTCTACGTGCTGAATGTTTCCTCTATTATTTACCATACAGCCATCTGGACCTTGTGTTACAATTACCAAGGGAACCTGTTTTCCTAGACTTTTGATTGCTTCAATTGTATCAGATGTGCCAGATAGAAAAGTTGCCTCCTTTGAATTCAGAAACAGAATATTCAGATACGGTAATTGGGGAAGAATCTGGTCGCGGAGGGTCTGGGCTTGATGAAAGATGGTAGTCATGCTTAAGATTGGTCCGTTCCCTTGAACGCGTTTAATAAGTGCACGTTGTAGGTATGGAGGTAATATTCCGAGATGAACCGCACGTGCATTTACTATTAGTCGATTAAAATGGCGAAAGGATAGTTGGTTTCCTACACCAAAATGTAAGCGATAATTGGTCATAGTCCCATCTTTGGCAAAATCAGCCCAGAAATGTGATGACCGTCCCTTACGGCGAACAACACCGGTTAAATCAATTCTTTTTGTTTCAAGCATTCTAATGAATTGATCTGGAAAATCATCACCGATGGCAGATACCACGGCAACTTTGCAACTTAAAGTTGCAGCTGCAAGAGCAACATGAGCTGCAGAACCACCTAACACAGGCTGAGTTGGAACACCTTTGAAGGATAATTCATCGATTGCTAATTTCCCAGCAACAACCAGATCGTACGTCACAGCTAAGCGAACCCTTAATTTGTATAATAGTTTTGCCAATTCGTTTTTCAAGTCTCGCCAGTTAACCACCGGAAAAGAATATACCTCTTTTTCAAAACTTGTTGACTATGTTGG
>JABAOF010002487.1_pt2 | contig 55135 bp, 79 predicted proteins | sample 7062171 | NCBI WGS metagenome assembly JABAOF01 (sample SAMN14538628, study PRJNA623070) | marine sediment metagenome | biome: marine biome [ENVO:00000428]; feature: marine pelagic biome [ENVO:01000023]; material: deep marine sediment [ENVO:00002113] | place: India: Gulf of Khambhat ... | reverse complement strand
TTACCGTCACGGGAAACTCTCCTGACAAATAATTCCCGCCGGCCACGGAATGTGGTGTGGGGAAAGGATATGTCATGAAGACCGGATTCTACGGGAAAGACGGTCGCGGATGGTTCTCGGCAGAGGTCCAAGCTCTCCGGAAACAACCTCTCGACCGGTCCGAGTTCACTGGACGAATCGTCGATCAGGGAAAGACCTACGTGATCGCCTCCACCGTGAGCGGCCGCGACTTGACCCTGAATCCCGACCACGCCCGGAAGCTCGGTTTGATCCAATAGGGTCACCGCCCCTCTCCCGACACGCTATACGCGTAAGTCGGGAGAACCCAAGGGCTTCTCAACCAGGTTTGGGAAGCCGCTGGGTTCCCAATCTCAAAAAAGAAGGGAGAGAACCCATGAACGAGAGAATCGTTCTTCCGACCGGGCTCGCCGGTTGGAAAGCTCGCCGACTTCTTCGACGCCATATCAGTAAGCTTTCGAAGATTTCCGACGGCTCGACGGATCCCGAGAGGACCCTTTGCGAGCAGCTTCTTCGAGAGGGACGAGTCGAACTATCCTCGCTCGGAGAAGCAAAAGATACGCGGATGGCGTTTTTCGCTTTGCGGAAGATGCTCTCCCAGTAGCGCCCAAGGTGATTATCATTATCAGCTTGGGCGAACCCTAGAGTCCGCCCCAGGTGGATTGCAGGGTTCGAAATTCGAAGGAAAGGAGGTTAAGATGAAACCCAACATCTTCGTTTTCGAGACCGACTCAGGTTCGCAGTATCAGCTGAACATCAAAGAGGACTTTGGTGACTTCTACAAAGTCGTTCTCATTCAGCTGAAAGGCGGTATCACGGTTCTGCGGGGTGTTTCGGGCCTGCCGCAGGAGGGAAGGCCGTTTGTGATGCACTACACAACCGACGAAGGTACCAAGAGTATTCGGACGAACCGCGTACGCAAGGTCGAACCGCCCAGTTAAGCGCTTCTGGGTTACTAAAAAGCGCTCTTCACCCCAGCCCTCAAGGAAACTTGAAGGTTGAGAAAGAGGAGACAAGGAGGACAACTATGTCTAACTTCGATCTACGCAGCAAGGAGAAGCTCGCCCGCCGCAAACTCGCTTTGGCCTGGGCCATAATTCTCTTTGCATCAGCGGCTATGCTGTTGATCGAGTACGTGGGGTAGAAAGGTTTCGACGAGTCGAGAGGCGGTCCCGGGGGACAACCAACTTGAGCAAACTCCCCTTAAAGACCGTGGGTTTAAAAACCTCAACTCTTGGTTCGGACGCGGGTTCGAATCCCGCCTACTCCACTAGCAATCCGGGTGTATGTGACCTGCGGGTCTTGGGTAACACTCATATACCGCAGTAAGGGAGGGAACAGGATTCCAAACGCTCGGCGTGGGCCTGTAACCCAAGTTGGGTTCGAATCCCAACCGGATTGCATTCAAAAAATTTAAGGAAAGGAGGTAAGGGATGGCCGTTCGAAGCGGAGCGGTAAGACTGGTCTCCCAGCTCACGCTCCCTAAACGGCGGGTCAAGTTTCTTTGCCGAACCACCAATTTTTGTGGGAAGAGGTGCGCCGTGATTTTGGCGAGGTTCCTCCCCAGGAAGTAAAGGTGGTCCTGCACCCCGGTCGTCCCACGGGCGTCAAGGTGGTAAGGGAACGGCCTGTTTTCATTGCAATGGGTTGGAAGTTGGTCGTCGCGGTCGCCGACCACGAGACCGACGGAACGACTCCAGACGAGCGCATGTTCAGCGCCTTTGGCGTTCTGATGTTCGAGGAGCTTGTGCATTTTTGGGACGTCTTGACCGGTCAGCCGGTTAAGCTCGAGCATCTCTCGCCGGAAGGAGCCGACGCCGTAGCTCACTACGTGAAGGACTGCCAGTACAGGGCTTTCCGGTACGCGGTCCAGAAAACGGGGCAACGGCGGGAGCTCTTGGCCAAGGTCGAACAAGCCCGCAAAGCAAGAGAGTGCTAATCCAACTAGAAACCGGGTTGGCGCTCTCCTCTCCTAAGTTCTCTTCGGCAAGCTCGGAGCAAGCTTGAAGAAGATTTGGGAGAGTTTGCCAATCTTTTGGGTTGGAGGCAGCAAGCTGCCTTGGTTGGTAGGGACCAGGGCAGCTTGGTGCTTTCGCTTTACAAGAAACCAAACTGGGTCTACAATTGTAGGAACAATCCTATAAGAAAGGAGGATCGAGAGTCCGATGTTTGACCGTATCCGAGACTTTTGGTTAACCATCTTGGGAACCGTTAACGTCCTTCTTCTCCTGTCCCCAAACTACAAATCCTGCGAACTCTGCAGCTGGTCCGTTGGGGTTGGGAAGTTGGATAAGGACGGATACTGTCCCACATGTTCCGACCTCATCAACAAGTTCGGTTTTCTCGAGTGGATGAGGGCGGAGCGCGGAAGCGTCATCCAGGTTCAGGGATGATCTTTCAAGAAGGCAGGTCTTGCCACGCTCGACCTGCCTTTTCTTATTTCCCCCTTTCCACTTATGTCTGGTATCTTGTATCTTGAAGTATGACTCATCAGGAAATACGTAAAAAATTTTTCGATTATTTCACCTCTCATGACCATAAGGTGGTACCCTCGTCCTCCCTTGTCCCGCCTCCAACCGACGAGTCGGTACTCTTGACTACCGCCGGAATGCAGCAGTTCAAGCCCCACATGATGGGGGAGGCGGACCCCACGGCCGATTTTGGAAATCTTCGTCTGGTTTCTATCCAGAAGTGCTTTCGTACCTCGGACATAGAGGAGGTAGGGGACGAGAGCCACCACACCTTTTTTGAGATGCTAGGTAACTTCTCGGTAGGTGACTATTTTAAGGAACTGGCTATTCCTTTGGCATGGAATTTCCTGACCCGGGAGTTGGGACTCGATCCAAAGCGAATGTTTGCAACCATCTTTCGCGGCGAGGGGGATATACCCTTGGATACCGAAGCCAAAAAGCTTTGGAAAAAAGAGGTCCCCGGAATAGAAATCCGCGAGCAAGGCAAGGAGGACAACTTTTGGGGTCCCCCGGGCAAGACGGGTCCCTGCGGCCCCTCCTCCGAAATAAATTACGTCTTACCCTCAGGCCAAGAAATCGAACTTTGGAATCTGGTTTTTATGGAATACTACAAAGACGAAAAAGGTAAATATACCAAGCTCAAAGCGCAGAATATCGACACCGGCATGGGTATGGAGCGGTTGGCTCTTATCGTTCAGGAGAAGGATAACGTCTTTGAAACCGACCTTTTCGCTCCTCTTATGGATGAGATAAAGAAATTGGCAGAGGTCAGTGGTCAGAAATCGGATGTCAGATCGCTGCGGATAATCGCGGATCATCTGCGAGCTGCAGTGTTTCTTGTAGGGGACGGTGTGACCCCGCTTAACGTGGGGCGAGGTTATGTTCTTCGCCGAATCTTGCGGCGTGCAATTCTACACGGGCGGCTCTTGGGGATAAACGGATATTTCCTTTTGGAGCCCACGCGCCGAGTTTTAGAGATGTATAAGGACTTCTATCCGGAACTCGAGCTACGCGAACGTGAGATCCAGCAGGTTATCGAGGACGAGGAGCAGAAGTTCTATCGTGCTCTCAATCGCGGACTTAAGGAGCTTGAAAAGATGGACAAGAAGGTGGATGCCTTCACGCTCTACGACACCTACGGGTTTCCGTTGGAGCTTACGCAGGAGCTGGCCAGGAAACGCAACCTTACGGTCGACGTCTCCGAGTTTGAAAAAAAGCTTGAGGAGCAAAGGAAACGCGCGCGGGCGGCGATAAAGAAGAGAGAGGGGGAGGACGAGCTGATAGCCCCACAGCACACGGCCGCCCACCTCTTGAACGCCGCGCTAAAGCAGGTTCTTGGCCCTCGGGTGCGGCAGGCCGGACAGCACTTGGAAACCGAGCGTTTTCGCCACGACTTTACCTTTAATCGCAAACTCACCGGAAAGGAAATAAAAGAGGTTGAAAGGCTGGTTAACCAAAAGATAAAAGAGAACATCCCTGTTAAACGTGTGGTCACGACCTACAAGGGTGCAAAGGAACTCGGCGCGGAAGCGCTTTTCACCCAAAAATATGAACAGGCTAAGGAAATTACTTTGTATCACATCGGGGACAAGCCGGATAGTTCTTTTTCCAAAGAGCTCTGCGGTGGACCTCACGTCAAAGAAACTGGGCGAGTAGGTAAATTTGAAATAATAAAGGAGGAGTCGGCGGGTGCTGGTGTCAGGAGAATTTATGGACGGGCACTACCTGCTTGAAAAAGTCTCTAAATGATAAAACTTAAACTGCCCTTCGGAAAAAGAGAAGAATTTCCCGATCAATTTTTCGCACTCGATTTAGGTGGTCGCGTTCTTAAGGCTTTCGTCTTAAACTGCGATAAAGGTACGGTTTCCTCACTTGGATCTCGAAAAATAACTCGCGGCGATGAGCCGGAGGAAGCAATCACTTCTTTTAAGGAAGCGATCGAGGAGCTTCGTGAGGATTTTCCAGAAGCGGAGCCGCAGGCGGTGGTTGGGATATCAGGTCCGGAGTCCCTCGCCTTTACGACGGTTGTTCGAAGCGCAACCACCAAGGACATCGAGGAGTTGACTAAGGTTGCGCGGGAACAGGCACTTTCCGCTGCGCAGCGGGAGCTTCGCCGGAGTTTTGGCGATACCAAGCTTTCCGCTGTGGAGATTGAGGCGGAGATCTTGGAGGTTAAGGAGGCGGATAAGCTGGAGGTCTATCTTTTCACCTCCTTTGCTACAGACGATTTTCTGTCCCGACAAGCCAATCTGGCAAAGCGCGCTGGACTCACACTTTGGGGCTATAGCTCCCTTCCTTTTAATCTAGTTACCGAACTTTCGAAGCTCGAGACGGGGGAGCTCAACGCTCTCGTATTTGATCTAGGGGGTTCCAAAACAGAGACAAGCTTGGTGTTTGGAAGCCAGCTTATGGAAACGCAGAGTTTTTATTGGGATTTTGTCGAGAATGGTAACCCGGCAGCTTTCCTGGATTTGTGGCTTGAGGCGGTATCCACCTCACTTTCCGCGTTTGACGGGGTCGATGTATTTCCGTCTAAGATTTTTCTTACCGGTGGGGCGAGTGCCTTCCCGGGGCTTTTGGAGGTCGTCTCCTCTTATCCCTGGTCTCGTGACCATCCGTTTGACGTCGCGCCGGAGATTGTCTCGCTTGACGCAGACCGTTTGCCTTTATCCTTGGGACAGGTTGCCCTTAGGGTGAAAGAGGAAACCGATGAACGAGGAGCCGAATAACCAAACAACCAAACAACCAAACAGCCATCTTTTCGATCTTTTGGAAAAAATCCTAGCCGCCGAAGGGGATACGGTTGAGGTCGAGATTCCTGAGGAGAACTTTAACTTTCTTATGCTTCGCACGCTGCGGGAGAAAGCCAAGAAGGAGAAGAAAAAAATGATTCTTAAACCAACAGGGGAGAAGAGCAGAAATCTCATCACCGCGCTCACCGAAAACGGCGAGCCGGAAACGGTTCAGGTGAAGGGTGTTAAAAAGAAAAGAAAAATTAATCTTAGATTTTTGAAGCGGCACGCTCTTGTTCCGCTTATTACTTTTTTGGTCCTCCTCGCGCTGGGAGGCGGAGCCTACCTTGCTATCTATTACTTACCCAAAGCCGAAGTTATCCTGACTCTTAAGCCCCTCCCGCTTGTAAAGGAGATCTCAATTACCGCTTCGACCGCGGCGCAGGAGGTTAACGTGGAGGAAGGGGTAATACCCGGAACGTCCCGTACCAGCGAGGAGAGCGGGCAGAAGACGGCCGATACGACCGGCTCCACGACGATTGGGGAGAAGGCGAAGGGTCCAGTAACTCTGATTAACTGCAGTGACACCCTTGCTTCTTTTTCTGCTGGAGCGCAGCTAAAAGTAGCGGGTAAGAATCTTGTTTATTCTCTAGATTCCACGGTTTCAGATGTTCCTGCCAGAGTTGGGCCGGATTGCGGATCCAAACCGGGGAGTGTGACGGCTTCGAGTTTCGGACCTGACTATAACCAAGGTGAGAACATTTATTTTGATTTTGTCAGTGGGTATTCAAACACCGATTACGACGCCTATACAGCTTCTGGTCAAGCCATCACAGGAGGCTCTTCCCAACAGGTGAAAGTCGTCTCCTCAGCCGATCAGACCACCCTTTTGGACGAGCTTACCCGGGAGCTCACCGAGCGTGGGAAGGAGAGTATGGCCTCCGCGGGGGGAGTGGACGAGGTGGTGGTTGAGGAGGCGATAAAAAGCGAGGTGGTCGAGAAGAATTTCTCCCACGCGGTCGGGGGACAAACCGACAAACTAACCCTCAATCTGAAAATGAAATTCACCCTCATTACCTACGAAGGCTCCGCTATGCAGGAGTTTCTAGAACAGGCTCTGGCGGAGTTGGTGCCCGAGGGATTCGAACTTTTCCCCGGGGAAACCACCGTCAACCCGCTCGATCCAACACTTTCTGCGGATAAACTTGAGTTTCAGGCTAAAGTCTCCGCTTTGGTTGTTCCTAAGATTGACGCTGAAAAGATAAAAAGTGATCTGGCTGGAAGAAATCCGGACTCTGCTCAAGAATATCTATCTTCCTTGGGAGATATAGCGGGATTTGAACTCAAGCTTTGGCCAAACCTACCGTCGGCAATTCAGCGGGTTCCAAGAGGTACAAAAAGGATTACCGTTACCTTCCGAACCGAATGAGAGCTACTCGGCGATAAACACATCGTCTCCCTCTCGAACCCGCTCGTTGACCTTGACCCCAATCTCGTCGCCTTTTTTGGCCGACTCGATGTCCTTGTGATCTATTTGCATTGAGGTAATCTCTTGGGTAAAGTCTGTTGTAGCCCCTTTAAAGTGGAGCTTGTCGCCCTTTTTGACCTTGCCTGCAAGCTTAATTATCCCCGCCGGGATGTGACCGAAGTAATGAGTTACCTCGCCTATTTTCTTTTCCAAGCCTGTTCACCCCCTTCCGCCTTACTTCTAACAATTAATTTTATCAGAAGGGTAGATCACTTTCCTCACCTTTAAATTCAGCAATAAAGCGTTTGGCCTCCTCCTTGGCGGGGCAAAGCTCGACAAAATCGCAGTAGTAACACATCTTGGAGGGTTGGGGTTCAAACTCCTCGTCCGCTTGTATAGCACCGATTATCTCTTTGATTTTGGCGAGTGCCTTATTCTTGGATTTGCTATCGGGGGTAAAAGTAGTAAGTTTGGCACTCTCGGGATAAAGATAACTCGCCTTGGCAAGGGGCATACCTAAGGCACCTTCGGCAAGGAGCGCATAAACCATCAATTGAAAATCGCTCTCCTTCTTTTTTTCTTTTCCGGTTTTATAGTCCATGAGGTGGTAACCGTCTTCCTCTTTGTCAATGCGGTCGATAACCCCGGTTAGCTGCAAGCCATCTCCGATATCCACTTTGAAGTAGTTCTCCTTGACGAATTCGTCATCCTTCTTTTTGGGTTTTGGGAGATAGGCGATTTTAGGGTCAAGGTTGGCTTTGGCGACGAACCCTTTGAGCATCTTTAGCGCACGCTCATACGCCTCACGCTCCTCTTTGATGTCCGGGAACCCGCGTTTGGCTCCGCGGGGACCGCTCCAACGGGATTCTAAAATCTCTTTCACAGATCCGATACCTCGTCTATCCGGGGGGAGGTGGAAAAAAGAGGTTAAAACGTCGTGGATAATTCCGCCAAAAATGAGTTCCTTTCTCCTACCCGCTTCTATTTGAACCTGTTTTATTCTCTTCTTGTTTTCCCAGTGCGACGCGTAAGGGTCGAGGTACTCGAAGTAGTACTGTTTGTGACAGATAGAGTCGTAGATGTTTAGGGCCGAGTAGGAGTAATCGTTTCGTTTTAGCACTGCGTTTCAAGTTTACCTTATGAGGTGCAAGGTCTTAGAGACCGCCTTTTTAAGGGGTCCCTCGAAGTCAAAAGCGGAAGATGTGGTATGACCTCCTCCTCCGAATTGCTTGGCTACACGGTCGACGGAAAATCCTGGTTTGGCGCGCATTGAGACCCTCACTGTTTTGGGAGTTTCCTCCGAGAAAACCAAGGCTCTTTTCACCTTATCGACGGCCAAAAGCAGAGCCCCCGCGGCAAAACCCCGAGCCGCCGCCAAGTCCGCAGGCGTGCATCCCAGAGCTTTTACCTCTTGGTATGACAAGGTCGAGTATGCTACGGACCCTTTTAGTTTTGCGTTGTCCAGAAGTGTGGTCCAAACCCGGAAAGCCTTTACGGGCCAGCTTTGGAAAGCCTTGTCTACCACGGCCTTTCGGTCGCCGCCTTTTTTAACAAGCTCGCCCGCTTTGGAAATGGTACCGTGCGACGTCTTGGGCAGGAGAAAACCCGCTGTGTCGGTGTATATACCCGTGAGTAAACAGGTTGCTATTTTATCTCCTATGGGGATCCTCCACGCTTTGAAGAGGTCAAAAAGTATCTCAGTGGTCGAAGCGGCTTTGGGAACAACGTAATTCAAGTCCCCGAATCCACGGTTGCTGTCATGGTGGTCGATATTGACCATAAGGAGTTTTGGGGGCAAATCTACGCGCCCATTCTTGGTGAATCGGAACGGGTCGCCGTTATCCAGGAGAAGAATCACATCAATGTCCGAGAGATCTAGCTCGGCGGGATCCTCCATCTTTATTCTTTTTGCTCCGGGTAAGAAAAGAAAATTCTCCGGTATTGGGTCGGCGCTTATAAGTATGGATTTCTTACCCAGGCTTTTCAGAAAGTGATAGACGGCCAGAGCGGAACCTACCATGTCCCCGTCGGGTCTTCGATGGAACGGTATAAGTATGATCTTTGCCGCTTTCAAGGTTTTGAGGATGGTCTTTGGAGAATCCATCTTTTAAGGCAGGAGGACGGACAGGCAATTATCGGTTTATGATATCACGATAGCTAGAGAAAGGTTTCCAACTTTCGGAAGACTTTCTCCTTTTCTGCATGCTGGAGCTTTGCGCGCCTTACGGCTCGTTCCAAGACCGAGATACTTTGGTCGTATACTTTCCGGTCTACGGGGTAGGGAATGCCGTCTTTACCTCCGTGGGCGAAGGAGTAGCGAGCTGGATCTTGGTAGGATGGAGCGGCGCCATAGATTAGTTCGGATATTAAAGAAAGCGCGCGGATGGTCTTGGGACCGACTCCCCTTACCGCCAAAAGATTTTCGAAGTTTTCGGGTGAGCGCTCGTAGGCGTTGTTGAGTGTACTCTCCAACCTTCTCTTGTCAAACGGCACACCGACATAATCCAAAACCTTAAGATCTCCCCTTAGGGTTTTAATATCCTTCACCAGCTCGACACTTACATCCTTGTTGTCTCTACTTTTCTTGCTAACCAAGTTGAGAACCTTTCCTCTCTGTGGCTGAGTTATACCGGCGTGCGGCTCCTCCACAAAATCGGAGAACCCTTTGGAGAACCAGTGGTAGCGTCGCGCACGTTTTATCTTTTCATTCATTCCTTGCTGTACGACCGACCAGTTGCCTTTCCGGTCAAAAAAGAAAGCGTGATGATATAGCTGGAAACCGTCTTGGACGGCGGTGTTGTCGACCTTGGCCGACATCTTTGAGGCATAGATAAGCTTGTCGCAGTTGTTAATTGATAATTGATACTTGGAAAAATGATTTCTTATATCCTCGGGGGTTTTGAGAGATGTTCTTCCCTTTCCACCAGCGACAAACACTCCTAAGCTCCGTTCCGTTCCGCGAAGCGCTTCCTTTATAGCGGCGGTAGTTGTGGTGGTCAAGCCAGAAGCGTCCCAGTCAAAGGCGAGGATTGTCCCGAAGGATTGGAAGAAGAAGGGGTTGGACATTCGTTTAATAAACTCGGTAGGGGAAAACTCCCAAACAATCGCCTCCGCAAGAAGTCGCGCCAAGCGCTTCATTTTGGCGAAAAGCCAAGGAGGACAGGTGCCGTAATCCAACCCGAAGGTGGCAACTCCCGTTCGCTGATTCATCTGTAATCTAAGTTTAGCACCACCCAGTTCCTTGACCTATAGTTGAAAGGGTGTTAAACTTCAGATAATTGAGATAAAATCTGGGTAGGAAACCTACTCTTGAGGAAAGGAGGAAAGATGTGGCTTCCCGAACTCATACCCGAGATTCGGCTGCTGAGCCGGCGGCGATACTCGCCTTGGCGTTCCGAGCTGGGTTAGCCAACAAAGCCAACGGCAACAAGTTCGCGGTCGAGCCAGCAGGAGAGTATTCGGATCTCCACCGCGGGTTTGATCTCGTTATACACAAAGGGAACCGTCGGCTTTTGGTGGACGTAACTACCAGCAAGAGATCGATGGGAAAGAAGATCGCAAGAACGGTGGAATACGCCGGGAACGGTGGTCACTGGGTGTATATCCTCAAGGTGGAGTGGCAAGACGCTTGGGACGTGTTTATCCACCCTTGTTTCGGCGGCGCGTTCGGTCAGCTCAGGGATGGGAAACCATCATCTCTTGAACAAGCTTGCCCGGAGCACGGCAACAAGTGCGAACTTGCTCCGAGGTTGCTTGATTTCAGCTGGCGCATCAACCGCGTTCTCGCTGACGATCGTGAAACCGAGGCACACGAATTTGCCATGGAGGTTCCGGACCCCCCGTTCTGATCCCAAGAACGGGGGTTTCTTTATTTTGGGTTATCATCTTAATTGTGAGTATCCTTGGTGTGGATTGGGGTGAGAAGAGAATAGGCTTGGCTATCTCTCGGGATTATCTCGCCGAACCTTACGGAGTGGTCTCGACGTTTGAGGAATTGACGGACGTCATTGGGCAGGAGGGCATAGAGCAGGTGGTCCTGGGGGTGCCTGAAGGAGAACATGAGGGGAAAGTAAGGGGTTTGGGCAAGAAAATTGAGAAAGAGTTTGGAGTGCCGGTGGTTTTGCGATCGGAGATTTTGACCACCCGTGAGGCACAGCGGAAGTTGATCGAGGCGGGAAAATCCAAGAAGCGTCGGCGGGAGCTTGACTCCGCCTCCGCCGCTCTAATTCTGCAAGAATATCTCGACGAGAAGAGTAAGTAGGTGAACGAGGGCGAGATAATTTGATATCTTTGAATTTGATGGAGTTTTTGTCCCTAGGCCCTGCGTTTTGGAGTATTTTAGTAGCGCTCGTTCTGGGCGCCGTTATCGGTGCCGAGCGGGAGTTTCACGACAAGCCCGCGGGTTTAAGGACACACACCCTTATAGCCATAGCCTCGGCCCTTTTCACAGTTTTGTCGATGAGCTCCGCTTTCGGAGACGGCGCCGCCGACCCCACCCGTATCGCTTCGCAGGTTTTGGCCGGTATGGGTTTTGTGGGAGCCGGGGTCATCATCTCGACCCGTGGGGAGGTTAGGGGCGTTACGACCGCCGCTTCTTTATGGATTACCGCCGCTATCGGTATGGCCGCCGGTTTAGGCGAGTACGCCCTGGCCGTTTTTACCACCGTCGCCGCGCTCGTGGTGCTTTGGGGCTTTTGGCTCTTGGAAAAGCCCATCTCTCCCCGTAAGTGATGCGCCTCGCGTATAATTGTTAAGTGATGCTACGTGCAAGAAGAGTTCTCCTTGCCCTCCTCTTCCTCGGTCTTTTGGCCGCCGGCGCCTGGGTTTTTTTCAGCTACCAGATAAACAAGCCGGTAGGGGAGGGGGAGAAGCGCGAGATTGTGGTTGAACCTGGGGAGTCAGTAACGCAGGTTGCCTCCCGTCTTCACGAGGCAGGTTTAATCCGTTCGGCGTCTGCTTTTGTCCTCTACGTCCAGTGGAAGGGTCTAACCTCAAAAATTCAAGCCGGCCGCTACGAGATACCCCCAACCCTCTCTATCGTTCAAATCGCCGAGCTTTTGGGCCACGGTACCTTTGATATAACGGTGACCTTTTTGGAGGGTTGGAGGAAAGAGCAGTACCTCGAGTATGTTCTGTCTAAGCTTCCGGTTGATGACGAGACATTCTCCGAGGAATTTCTAACCTTAACCGAAGATCTGGAAGGCTATCTTTTCCCCGACACATATCTTGTTTCCATAGATATCAGCGCTGATGAATTGGTTGAGATACTTCGCAGTAACTTCGAAGAGAGGTATCAGGATAACGTTTTGCAGCCCGCGGCCTCAAGCGGCCTGACGCAAGAGCAGATAGTGATTTTGGCGTCGCTCTTGGAGCGGGAGACTTTGGAACGCGAAACCGAGGAGGAGATGCAAACCATAGCTGGAATTTTGGTCAAGCGTTGGAGATCTCCGGGGTGGCCTACCCATCTTCTACAGGTTGACGCGACCGTCCAATACGCTCTGGGTTATCAAGAGGATAATGGGGAGTGGTGGAAAGATACGCTCACGTCGGCCGACCTGGCCGTTGACTCTCCTTACAACACTTACAAAATCAAAGGACTCCCGCCCGGGCCTATCGCAAATCCCGGGGTCAAGGCGCTCAAGGCGGCGGCCGGCTATAAGGAGTCGCCTTACTGGTATTACCTTCACGGTAAAGACGGGAAGGTCTACTACGCGACCACTCTTAAGGAGCACAGCAGAAATCGTGAGCTTTACCTTAGTGAGGATTGAGGGCGGTCCTGGCCAAGCTCTTGACTCTCTTTCGTCAACGTGTTAACTTACCCGTGTTAACTGAATAGCACTCCTGTGAGCGCATGGGGCAGGCGCCCTGTGGGTGTTTGTGATTTACTCTATGTCAAGGGTCTGGCTGGGCAAAACATCTGAACTCCTCCCGCTGTCTGAACTTTCGACGGTTCAAAAGCAATCTTTTGATGCACTCCTTACCGAGGGCATCGCTGAGGTATTGGAGGAGATTAATCCTATTCAAGACTACACAGGGCGCGGGTGGGAACTCCGCTTTGGGAAGCCTCGCTTCGGCAAGCCCAAGATTACCAAGGAGGAAGCGATAAAGAAGGGGTTGACCTACTCTATTCCCTGGTACTTAACTGCAGAGCTTAAGGAGATTAAAAGCGGAAAAACGGCAAGCCAGGAAATCTATATGGGCGAGATTCCGCAGATGACCGAAGGTGGGACCTTTATAGTTTCCGGTATCGAGCGCGCCGTGGTTAACCAGCTTTTGCGCTCGGAAGGTGTCTACTTCTCCCGCGAGTCGGACCCCACGACCGGTGTCCCCCTCTCTTCCGCTCGGCTTCTTCCTAAAAACGGTGCGTGGCTTGAATTTGGTACGAACCGTGGAAACCACCTAACCGTAAAAATTAGTAACTACCGAAAAATGCCTGCGACCGTTCTCCTTCGTGCTTTTGGGTTAACTCGGGACAGCGATATCAAAGAAACTTTTTCCGACGTCGACACCGACCCCAACCGTCCGTTTATCGAAGAGACCCTCAAAAGAGATCAGACTAAATCCTACGAGGAAGCCGTGGTCGAGATATTCGGGAAGGTCCGTCCGGGAGAGCCTCCTCTTTTTGAGACTGCAAAGATTACTTTTGAGCGAATATTCTTTGACCACCGCCGTTACGATTTGGGCCGCGCGGGGCGATTCAAGCTCAACGAGCAATTGGGGCTTGAACTTTCCCTCGACGAGCGCAAAAACCGTCTTCTAAATAAAGAAGATTTGGTAGCCGCGCTGAAGAAGGTTATAGAACTAAACCACGGGATCGGTGAGATAACAGACATCGACCATTTGGGCAACCGAAGGGTACGGACTGTCGGGGAGCTTGTTCAGGCGCAGGTTAGGATAGGCTTCATTCAAATGGAGAGGGTTACCAAGGAACGTATGAGTTTGCAGGCTCGCGATCAGTTGCCTAAGCCAATACAGCTTATCTCAACCCGGCCGATCGAAGCGCGGTTGCACTCTTTCTTCGCCTCCTCCCAACTTTCTCAGTACCACGAGCAGGTTAACCCGTTGGCTGGTTTGGAGCATCTACGCCGTTTATCGGTCAAAGGGCCGGGAGGTCTAACGGCCGAGCGGGCGAGCTTTTCGGTCCGCGACGCCCACTATACTCATTACGGGCGGGTTTGTCCGGTCAAAACTCCGGAGGGTACATCGATTGGTCTGACAACCCATATGGCGCTTTACGCAAAAGTTAACGAACTTGGGTTTTTGGAATCGCCCTATCGAAAGATTAAAAAAGGAAGAGGTCGCCCGGTTGTAACCAACGACATCGACTATATCACCGCTTCCCAGGAGGACAACTACGTTATTGCAGACGCTTCGGTTAGGTTAGGGAAGCGAGGGGAAATTCTGGAGGAGAGAATTCCCTTGAGGCACAAGGGCGAGTTCTTTTTTGGTGACGCTGGGCGCGCTCAGCTCGTGGATGTCACCCCACGCCAAATAGTTTCCGCCTCGGCCGCCCTCATTCCGTTTTTGGCACACGACGATGTCAACAGGGCACTTATGGCCTCCAACATGGTTGGTCAGGCGGTTCCTCTTATTGCGCCGGAAGCCCCCATCGTCGGTACCGGGGTTGAGCGTGATCTGGCGGTCAATTCCGGTTTGACCGTTTTGGCCGAGCGCGATGGGAAAGCTACTTATGCCGACTCAGATACGCTGGAGGTCACCTACAAAGGCGGACGCAAAAAGAGAAAGTATGAACTCCTCAAATTTGTCAAATCAAACGACGAAACCTGTTATAACCAGAAGATTAAGGTCGAGCCCGGCCAAGCTTTCAAGAAAGGTGACGTTCTTATCGACGGTCCGTCAACCCAGGATGGGGAGATTGCGTTAGGGAGGAATCTAACTATTGCCTACATGTACTGGGGCGGGTTGGGGTACGAGGATGCAATCGTCATCTCGGAACGCCTTCGCCGCGAGGACTTACTATCCTCTATTCATATCTCCGAGCACCCCATACAAGTCCTAGAAACCAAGCTTGGGGCCGAAGAGGTGACCCACGATATCCCAAATGTATCTGAGGAGGCACTTCGCAATTTGGATGAGGAGGGGATTGCGGTAATAGGCTCCAAGGTAAAAGGCGGCGATATCCTGGTTGGAAAGATTGCTCCCAAGGGGGAGACAGAGCTCTCGGCGGAGGAAAGACTTCTTCGGGCTATTTTTGGTGAGAAGGCGCGTGAGGTTAGGGATGTTTCGCTTCGCGTACCGCATGGGGAGTGGGGAACAGTTGTAGGAGTTAAGATCCTAAACAAAGGGGAGGCAGACCTGCCGGAGGGTGTCCTTCAGGAGATTTCCGTACGAGTGGCCCAGGTTAGAAAAATTACGGTCGGCGACAAGCTCGCGGGGCTTCACGGAAACAAAGGTGTGATCTCAAAAATTGTCCCTCAAGAGGACCTGCCGTATCTTGAGGATGGAACGCCTGTTGACATAATTCTGGAGCCCCACTCGGTTATAAACAGGATGAACCTTGGACAGATTTTGGAAGCTCACCTGGGCTGGGCGGGGGAGAAGCTAGACCGTCGCTACGCCGTTCCGGTTTTTGAAAAGTTTGAGGAGGAGGTTTTGGAGCGCGAGCTCGAGGAAGCGGGGCTTCCTGTATCGGGTAAAGCTAAGCTTTACGACGGGAGAAACGGCAGGCTTTATGACCAGCAGGTGGCGATTGGGAAAGCTTATATTCTCAAGCTCGAGCATTTAGCCGAGGATAAGATGCACGCGCGCTCGACAGGTCCTTATGCGCTCATCACCCAGCAGCCTTTGGGTGGCAAAGCTCAATTTGGCGGACAGAGATTTGGTGAGATGGAGGTTTGGGCGCTGGAGGCCTACGGCGCCGCCCACACGCTTCAGGAGATGCTGACCATAAAGTCCGACGACCTGGTAGGCCGCTCCGCGGCTTATCGCGCCATTATCCAAGGGGAGGAGATTCCAGAACCCACGCTACCCGAGTCCTTTAAACTTCTAGTTCGCGAGCTTAACGGAGTGGTTTTGGATGTTGAGCCTCTCAAGAGGGAAGCGGAGGAAGAGGCTGAGGAAGCGGAGGTTGCTAAAACACCGCAGGAGGCGGAACGTGAGATCGAGAAGTTAGCTAAAAGTTGGGCCGAAGCGGCGGGGTCGGGTGAGGGATCCTCAGCCGAAAATCCGAAAGCGAAGGGCGGTAAGGGAAGAGGTTAAACTATGCCAAGTAGTTTCGAACCGTTCAAAGAATTTGATTCTCTAAAAATAGTAGTCTCCTCGCCGGAGAAGGTAAAGGAATGGTCGTACGGTGAGGTGACCAAACCGGAGACTATTAACTACAGAACTTTTCGGGCCGAAAAAGACGGGCTTTTTGACGAGCGTATTTTTGGTCCCACTAAAGACTACGAGTGTTACTGCGGAAAGTATAAAAAAGCTCGATTTAAGGGAATAATTTGTGACAAGTGCGGTGTCGAGGTCACTTCAAAGAGAGTCCGCCGCGAACGTATGGGACATATCACCCTTGCCTCGCCCGTAGCCCACGTCTGGTTTTTCCGCGGCGTTCCATCCATAATAAGCGTCGTTTTGGGCCTTTCACCGCGGGATGTTGAAGGAGTAATTTATTTTTCCCGCTATATGATAACCGAGTTTGACCGCAAAAAGAGAACCTCCGCGATCGAAGCTTTTGAGAAAAATTACGACCGTAGGATTGCTGAGGTTGAGGACAAGGGAGTTCGCGCCAAACTCAAGGCTGAGAAAAAGGAAGGACTAGAAACGCTCAAATCTATAAAGCTATTCTCCGTTATTTCGGAACGGGAGTTTTACCTCATAAACCCCTACCTCAAGGAATTTGCCGAGGCGATGATGGGGGCCGAGGCGGTGCGTCGCGCTCTTTCCTCGATTGATCTGGAGGATCTTTCAAAACGTCTTAGGGAACGTCTTGAGAAAAGTAAGGGAGAACGCCGCGTTTGGGCTCGGCGACGATTGAGATTTATCGAGGATCTTCTTAAAGCCGAGGTCGACCCAACCTGGCTTGTTTTGACCGCTATCCCTGTTATCCCTCCAGACTTGAGACCAATGGTTCAGCTTGAAGGGGGGCGGTTTGCAACATCGGACCTTAACGACCTTTACCGAACGGTCATAAACCGAAACAACCGTTTAAAGCAGCTTTTGGAGCTTGGAGCGCCCGAGATTATCGTTCGAAACGAAAAGAGAATGCTTCAGGAGGCGGTAGACGCTTTGGTAGATTCCTCCAAAGCTCGTCGCGGCAGAGTCCAGCGGGGGCGGAGAGTCCTTCGCTCCTTTGCCGACCTTCTTTCTGGAAAGCAAGGACGGTTCAGGCAAAACCTTTTGGGAAAGAGAGTCGATTACTCGGGCAGATCGGTTATTGTTGTCGGTCCTAACCTAAAGCTCAACCAGGTCGGTATCCCGCGTGAGATGGCGCTTGAGCTGTTCAAACCCTACGTACTTAGAGAGATTCTTCTTCGAGGGCTCGCTTCAAACTTGCGGTCGGCGAAAAATTACCTTGAGGCGAGGGACGACGAGGTTTGGAATATTTTGGAGGAGCTCGTCGTCGATCACCCGGTTATTCTAAACCGCGCTCCGTCGCTTCACAGACTCTCAATTCTCGGATTTCTTCCGGTTTTGGTTGACGGTTCTGCTATCCAACTCCACCCCGCAGTTTGTGCCGGCTTCAACGCGGATTTTGATGGGGACACCATGGCGGTTCACCTTCCTATTTCGAAGCGCGCTATAGAAGAGGTTCGTGAGCTCATGCTCTCGACGCATAACCTTCTGCGACCAGCAACGGGCGATCCTATTGCCTATCCAAACAAAGCCCAGGTCCTTGGGACCTACTACTTGACGAGTATGCTGGAGGAGGAAAAAGAAAGGAAAGATGAGAAGCTTAAGGTATTTTGCGATGAGGAGGAGGCTATCCAAGCCCACGAGTTTGAACTTATTGGGTTGCGAGAAGCCATAAAGGTTCGGATCGACAGCAAGATTTTGACTACCTCCGTTGGTCGAATAATTTTCAACCGAGTGCTCCCTTCGTCTTTGCGGTTCTTCAACGGAGCGGTTGGAGCCAAGGAGGTTAAACGGTTCATAGGCCAGGTTCTTGAAAGCGGTGAGGAGGAAGTGGTTGTCAAACTTATTGACGACATCAAAAGCTTGGGGTTTCGTTTTTCAACCCACTCTGGGGTTTCGCTCGCTTACTCGGATGGAGTGGTTCCTAAGGAGAAAACCAAGGTTTTAGCAGATGCCGAGCAGAAGGTAACGGAGATTGAACAGAACTTCCGCCGAGGGTTGATAACGGACGAAGAGCGAAAGGAGTTAACCAGCGTGGTTTGGAGCGAGGCGACAAGCAACCTTGACGAGCTTTCTTGGAGTGCCCTTTCGGAGGAGAACCCGATAAGGTTAGTAATTGCTTCGGGTGCGGCTCGTGCCACCCGCGATCAGGTTAAGCAGATTATGGGTATGCGCGGACACGTGCTCGATCCAACGGGGCGTCGTGTCGAGCTTCCGATTCGTTCAAATTACCTTGAAGGTTTGACCTCCTTTGAGTACTTTGTCGGGGCGCGTGGTGCAAGAAAGGGGTTGGTTGATACAGCCTTGAGAACGGCTGACGCTGGGTATCTGACGCGTCGTTTGGTTGACGTAGCGCAAGACGCCTTGATCCGGGAGGAAGATTGTAAAACGTCGGAGTCCATAACCCTAACAAGGGAGGAAGGTGTGGTGATATCCTCCTTTGCCAAGCGCCTGACCGGGCGAACTGCAGCCGAGGTTGTAAAAGTCGGACGAAAGAAGATTGTGTCCAAAGGTAAAATCATTAGCCCTCAAGCTGCGAAGCAGATTGATGAGGGGGAAGTTGCAGAGGTCAAGGTTCACTCTCCATTAACTTGCGAGAGCTTACACGGAGTCTGCGCCGTCTGTTACGGCGTCGATCTTGGGAGAAACCGACCGGTTGAAATCGGGGCACCCGTCGGTCTCGTTGCCGCCCAGTCGATTGGAGAGCCTGGAACGCAGCTTACGCTCAGAACCAAACACGCCGGGGGTATTGTTGTCTCGACCGACATAACCCAGGGTTTGCCTAGGGTTGAGGAAATATTTGAAGCGCGAACTCCTAAATTTGAAGCCGCTATGGCCTCCTTTGACGGAAAGGTTTCAATTGTTGAGGCGGGTGAGACTAAGAAGATAATTGTTACGGGAGGAGACGACGTAGAGGAATTTGACGTTCCTTTCGGTCGCGATATTTTGGTCGAAGATAAAAGCAAGGTTGAGGATGGTCAGCAGTTAACCGAAGGGTATCTCGACCCCAAAAAGATGGTAAAAGTCTTGGGGGTCAAGAAGACGCAAAGATATCTGGCCAACGAGGCGCTTAAAGTTTACTCGAGTCAAGGAATCGATCTCGACGACATACACCTTGAGGTAATAATGAGGCAGATGTTTAGCAAAGTACGCGTTATCGACGCCGGCGGCACGGGGTTAATACAGGGTCAAATCGTTACGAAGGTCCATCTTGATGAGGAAAATCAAAAGCTCAAAAAAGGTACAAAGTCGGCAACGGCAGAACCCGTTCTCCTCGGAATAACCAAGTCGTCTCTAAAAACAGATTCTTGGCTTTCCGCCGCCTCGTTTATGGAGACCACCAGGGTTTTGACCGAAGCAGCGGTCGCCGGTCGGGTGGACAAACTTTTGGGACTTAAGGAAAACGTCATAATAGGACGTCTGATCCCAACGGGGGAGAGGGCTAGGATCGCAGGTTAAAATGATTATGGAGGGTAAATAATATGCCAACGGTACAGCAGCTTATAAAAAAAGGGAGGAAGAAAGCGTCGAAGAAGGATAAAACCCCGGCGCTGTCCGAGGTGTACTCTTCTTTGAAGAGAAGGAGAAAAAGGACCCCCTCACCTTTTAAACGCGCCGTTGTGCTTCAGGTTAGAACAATGACCCCTAAAAAACCGAACTCCGCCCTTCGCAAGGTTGCTAGGGTTAGATTGTCCAACGGACGCGAGGTTACCGCCTATATCCCGGGTGAGGGCCACAACTTGGCAGAACACAACATCGTCCTAGTTCGGGGTGGAAAGGTCAAAGACCTTCCTGGGATAAAGTACACCATTGTAAGAGGAGTTTACGATACGGCGGGTGTTGAAGAGCGTGTTACAAGCCGATCGCTATACGGTTCCAAGAAGGGGGCGGCCGGCTCTGCCGCTGCCGAGGAGGTGCAGGAGGCGTCGACCGAAGGGAGTGCTTAATGCCAAGAGGAGGCCCCGTTCGAAAAAAACTAGTCGAGCCAGATTTGAGGTACGGGTCCACGGTTGTTGCCAAACTCATAAACCAAGTAATGGAAGACGGCAAGAAAGAGACCGCCCGGAGCTTGGTCTACAAAGCTATGGATAAGGCGTCTAAGAGTTTGGAAGCTGAACCGCTTCTCGTTTTGACCCAAGCGTTGACCAACATAACCCCGAAACAAGAGGTCCGCTCCCGCCGTGTCGGGGGTGCAACGTACCAGATTCCTATGCCTGTTGCCGCCGAGCGCGGGCAGACTTTAGCTATTCGTTGGTTGGTCAGTTCTGCTCGGTCGAAAAAGGGAAAACCTTTCGATGAGAGGATGGCCGAGGAACTAGCGGCGGCTTACAACGGTGAAGGTACCGCCGTTAAGAAGAAAGATGATACCCACAAAATGGCCGAAGCAAATCGCGCGTTCGCTCATTTTAGGTGGTAACCCACCCCACTCTTCAACCTCGCTTCTTTTGGTAAATTTTAAATAAGCCCATGAGTGAACTTGAGGAGTTTAGAGCGCGAAAAGATGAGTTCTTTAAAACCGGTCACGAATCGCCGATTCCAACAGAGGAGTTGGATGTGTTTGAAGGTCTAAAGTACTTTCCCGAAAACCCAGCTCTGCGTTTCGAGATCCCACTGGAGGGAGTCCCGCCAGAGGACTTTGAGTTTGAGACCTCAACTGGAGAGAGAAAGACATACAAGAAGGTAGGCAAACTCAAGTTCGCCGTGCCTGCCGGCAGGCAGGAGGTCGAGGGAGCTCCCGCACAGCTTACCTTATACCAGGCGGAAAGCGGCTCTTACTTTTTGCCGTTTCGCGACGCGACGTCGGGGAAGGAAACGCATGGGGCCGGGCGTTATCTCGAGGTGAGGGACAAAGACGGTAAAATAGAGCTCGATTTTAACTTCGCCTACAATCCCTACTGCGCCTACAACGAGGTTTACTCCTGTCCCCTCCCACCGATTGAAAACTGGCTCAAGGTCCCTATCCGCGCGGGGGAGAAAAAGTTTAGGGAAGAATGACTCAACAACCGTCACACCGTCAGTTGGATCTTAGGGATATCATCCTTGGTGGACAGGACGGGCTGGTTAATGTTTTGGGAGTTACACTAGGTGTAGCCGCCGCCTCTGGAGACACGAGGATAATTTTAGCCGCGGGGCTTGCGGCGACGTTCGCCGAGAGTTTTTCTATGGCCGCCGTGGCTTATACCTCCTCGGTGACTGGTTCCCACGCGGTGGAGGATGCGGCGATCGTTGGGGTTTCGGCGATCTTGGGCTCGTTTATCCCGCTTATTCCTTTTGCTGTTTTTTCTGTTTCCGTGGGGATATGGGTGGCGGTTGCAACCTCCGGGCTGGCTCTTTTTATCCTAGGCGTCTACAAGGCGCGCGTCATGGGACTTGGCCTCTGGAGAAACGGTTTGCAGATACTGGCGATAGGATTAGCCGCGGCAACTGTGGGATACCTTGTTGGCTTGATCTTTAAAGTTCCCCAAGCTTGAAAAACCGAACTACTCAATTTTTACTCTTTTCTTCCCTCCTCGAAGGTTGTCCCAAAATCTATACCACTTCAAGGGGACAAGAAGGATTTTGAGGCCGATTAAGATTACGACCAGAGGCCAAAAGACTTCCCAAAAGTCGGCCGATATGTAGCCTAAGTTGGAGAGAAGCCAAAACGCCCCTGTAAAAACTATTAAAGCTCCGATAAACATCACGCTCTTCATCACCTCCTTATTTATAATTTATTATAGAACTTTCCCTTAAATTGTGGACTAGACGGTACCACTCTGCTAAGATATTTCGGCCAAAGCTTAAAGCGGGTGCCGTTGCGGTACCCTTTTCATGTTTTAAGATAAAGGTATATGGTAGAGGAAAAGATTTCATCAAAAGCAGGGTTTCAAGTTCCCCTGGATCGGGTAAGAAACATCGGTATTATCGCCCATATCGACGCCGGTAAAACCACAACTACCGAGCGGGTTTTGTATTACACCGGACGAACCTACAAGATTGGCGAGGTTCATGAGGGGGCGGCCGTTATGGATTGGATGGAGCAGGAGCGAGAGCGTGGAGTTACCATAACCGCAGCGGCGACGACTACTTTTTGGAAAGACCATCGGGTGAACATTATTGACACCCCGGGGCACGTCGACTTCACCGCCGAGGTGGAGCGTTCTTTAAGGGTTTTGGACGGGGCGATTGTAGTTTTTGATGGTAAGGAAGGAGTCGAACCGCAGTCGGAAAAGGTTTGGCGCCAGGCGGATAAATACAAGGTTCCAAGAATTTGCTTCATAAACAAGATGGATAAAATTGGCGCAGACTTTGAGGCTGACCTTAAATCTATAAAAGATAAGCTCAACGCCAAAACCATTGTAGTCAACTTTCCAATTGGCAGAGAGTCCGATTTTTCAGGCGTGGTTGACGTTTTGACACAAAAAGCGTACTTTTTCGAGGGTGAGATGGGGGAGAAAGTTGTCGAAAAGGAGGTCCCCGCCGAACTTCAAGACAAGCTCAAAAAGTACAGGGCAAAGACTATCGAGGCGATAGTCGAGGAAGACGAGTCGCTTTTGGAACGTTTTGTAGGCGGGGGGGAGTTTGCAGCAGACGAGCTCAAAGAAGGGCTTCGAAAAGCGACCCTCACCGGCCAGATCTTTCCTATTCTTTGCGGCTCCTCTCTTAAGAACAAAGGAGTCCAACTGGTGCTTGACGCGGTGGTTGACTTCTTGCCCTCTCCTTTGGACACTCCGCCCGTTAGAGGTGTCGATCTTTCCGGTGCCGAGGTCGCCAGAAAAACCGATACCAAGGAACCTTTCGCCGCTCTGGCGTTCAAGGTGCAAACCGACCCTTTTGTAGGGCGACTTACCTATGTGAGGGTTTATTCCGGGAAGCTATCCTCCGGCTCTTACGTCCTCAACTCCACTAAAGGAGATAAAGAAAGGGTGGGTCGGATACTTTTGATGCACGCCAACTCACGTGAGGAGATTAAGGATATCAAAGCGGGCGAGATCGCCGCTTTGATCGGACTCGGGGATACCACTACCGGAGATACCCTCTGCAGCGAAAAAGCTCCCATAATTTTGGAGAGTATCTCCTTCCCAGAACCCGTGATATCGGTTATGATCGAGCCCAAAACCAAAGCCGATCAGGAGAAACTTGGGGGAGCTATGAGAAAACTTTCTGAGGAAGATCCTACCTTTAAAATCTCAACAAACCACGAAACCGGCGAAACCCTCATCTCTGGGATGGGGGAGTTTCACCTGGAGATTCTAGTCGATCGGATGAAGCGAGAGTTTAAGGTCGAGGCGAACGTTGGAGCCCCCCAAGTTGCCTATAAGGAAACTATTACGACCAAGATTCAGCAGGAAGGTAAATACATACGCCAATCGGGCGGGCGAGGGCAGTATGGGCACGTCTTTTTGGAGCTTGAGCCCTTGCCCCGGGGAATCGGATTTGAGTTTGTAGATAGGATCGTCGGCGGAGCGATTCCTAAGGAGTTTATCCCCGCAGCCCAAAAAGGAGTAAAAGAAGCTTTGGGGAAAGGCGTTTTGGCCGGCTACCCCTTAATAGACGTTCGAGCAACCCTTTACGACGGCTCGTTTCACGAGGTCGATTCCTCGGACATCGCCTTCCAGATTGCTGCATCTGAAGCTACTCGGGAGGGGTGCCGCCGCGCTAAACCGGTTCTTCTTGAGCCCATAATGCAGATCGAGGTTATCACCCCCGAGCAGTACTTGGGTGAGGTGATGGGGGATCTCTCCTCCCGGAGAGCGCAGATCTCAGGGACAGAGGTTAGAGGTAACGCCCAGGCCATAAAGGCCGCCGTTCCATTGGGTGAAATGTTCGGGTACGCGACTACTCTTCGTTCCTTGACATCTGGACGGGGAACCTTTAACATGGAGCCGTCGCATTACGAGAAAACTCCAGAAAATATTGCGGAGAAGATAATTTCTGGAGGGAAGTAGGGTTTTTGTGGTTTAATCGTTTGGGTGTTCACTCTTGTCTTGGTTTTGGCTCTGCCAAAAGCCAAGCAAGTAGGCGCCTTCGGGTACCTACTTGACATCAGCAAGCCCAATCCCTAAAATCTTTAAGTCAAGTCATTATGGCAGAAGCAAAGAAATTCGAAAGAACAAAGCCACACGTTAACGTCGGAACCATAGGTCACGTCGATCACGGAAAGACCACCTTAACCGCGGCGATCACGAAGTACCTCGCCGACAAGAAATTGGCGACCTTTACACCGTTTGAAGAAATCGACAAAGCTCCCGAGGAGAAGGAGCGCGGTATTACTATCAGCATCTCCCACGTAGAATACGAAACCGAGGCGCGACACTATGCCCACATCGACGCTCCGGGTCACGCCGACTACATCAAAAATATGATTACCGGCGCCGCCCAGATGGATGGGGCAATTTTGGTCGTTTCCGCTCCAGATGGACCTATGCCTCAGANNGGATGGTGCTATTCTTGTTGTCGCTGCCGATGATGGGCCTATGCCTCAGACTAGAGAGCACATTCTTCTTGCTCGCCAAGTTAACGTCCCTTCGATTGCTGTCTATATTAACAAGGTCGATATGGTTGATGACCCAGAACTTGTTGACCTCGTTGAGGTAGAGGTCCGCGAACTTTTGACCAAATATGAATACCCGGGGGATGAGGTTCCCGTTATCAAAGGCTCGGCGCTTAAGGCTCTTGAAGGAGATGCCGAGGCGATGAAGAGTATTGAGGAGTTGATAAAAGCAGTCGACGAGTACATCCCCACTCCAACCCGTGAGATGGACAAGCCTTTCCTAATGCCGGTGGAGGACGTCTTTTCTATCAAAGGGCGCGGAACGGTCGCAACCGGCCGTGTCGAACGAGGCAAAATCAAGGTTGGTGAGGAGATCGAGATTGTTGGGCTCCGCGATACCAAAAAGACGGTTGTTACCGGTGTCGAGATGTTCAAGAAGACGCTTGACGAGGCTCAGGCCGGCGATAACGTTGGCCTTCTTTTAAGGGGTATAGAGCGAGATGACATCGAGCGTGGACAGGTCATCGCCAAACCCGGTTCCATAACCCCCCACACCGACTTTGAGGCGGAAGTCTACGTTCTCTCCAAGGAAGAGGGCGGTCGGCACACGCCGTTTTTCTCAGGATATCGCCCGCAGTTTTACATTAGAACCACCGACGTTACCGGTGAGGTTACCCTGCCTAAGGATGTCGAGATGGTTATGCCGGGGGATAACGTTAAGATAACCGTTAAGCTGATTCAGCCTGTCGCACTTGAGGCGGGGTTGCGATTTGCAATTCGGGAGGGCGGTCACACCGTCGGGGCGGGAGTGGCTTCCAAAGTAGTTAAGTGAGTAGTGAATAGTGAGTAGGGAGCAAGTTTCTGTTCTCTGTTCTCTGTTCTCTGTTTGCTAATTCCTGCACGTTACCATGGCAACCAAGGGAAGGATTAGAGTTCGTTTAAAAGCTTACGACGCTCGGGTCATAGACCGAAGCGCCGAGAAAATTGTTGACGCGGCCATTCGTACCGGTGCCAAAGTCATAGGTCCCATCCCGCTCCCCACAGACAGGGAGCTTTTTACTGTCATCCGCTCCCCCCACATCGACAAGCGCTCCCGCGAGCAGTTTGAAATCCTAACCCACAAACGCCTTATCGATATTGAGGAACCCACTTCCAAAACTTTAGACGAGCTCTCTAATCTCGATTTGCCTGCAGGTGTGGGAATTGAGGTGAGGATGTAGGACCTTTTGCTTCGCAAAAGAGTCATCTTTCCTCACTTCATTCGGAAATGAGCTTTAGGACTTTTTCTTTTCTTCCTTATCTTCGATTTCGTATGAGGGTAGACGCCCAGAGGTCATCAGCCAAAACATCACTCCAAGCCCTAAAAAAAGAATCGTGAAGAAGACGTAGCCAACGAGTCCTAACTCCCCTTGGGTGTCGGGATTAAAGAACTCAAGATAGGTAAAAAGCAACCACATTCCTATGAAAAGGGGATAGATGAACCACCGTTGCCACTTGGGCAAGTATACTTTGCGTCTTTTACCCATCAAATAAATCTTAACAGGTTTGCAATCCGGCTTCCCACTCTGCTAGCTTTATTTTAGCTGCCCCAGCCTGCCTATGAAGAGCCTGCCCAAGGTCGCAACAATCTTTGCACTGCCTTTAATCTTTTTTGGGGCAACCTCCTTTGCCCTTTTGGCTTCTGCCTCCGGAGTTCTTATCACTTCAACCGTCGACGAGAAAATTACTTTCGAACCCGTGGCGTCCGCCCTTTTTGGAAGCCTGCCTCCTGATGGGGTTATCCTTGGGGAGAGCACTGTTTCCCAAGAAGCGCGTCCCATTATCTTGAAAAATTTTCTGGAGGTCTACCGGTCGCCCTTGGCCGCCCATTCCAATCTGATTCTCTCGGTTTCTGGAGAGTTTGGCCTCGATTGGCGGCTTCTGGCCGCCATAGCCGGGGCGGAATCTACTTTTTGTCGGACCATTCCGGACGATTCCCACAACTGTTGGGGATGGGGGATACACTCGCGGGGGACGCTCTACTTCTCCTCTTATGAAGAAGGGATTAGAACGGTTGCCAGAGGGCTCAAGGAGAAATTTCTGGATGACGGGTTGACCACCGTCGAGGACATTATGACACGCTACGCTCCAGTGTCTCTGGAGAACGGCGGGAGCTGGGCCTACGCCGTCAACTTCTTTATGAACCAGCTCGAGCACGCCGAGTATTAGTAAGGCGCTCGATAATCTAATTTCTCAGAAACGGTGTCTCAAGTCTGCTGACTCACGCTGTGAGAATATTCGCCGCAGAGTTATTGAACTTTTTTATCCCCTCTGCTATCATCTTAACGGTGATGTTTAAGCGTCCAACCTTGAAAAGATTCAAGAAGGACAAGCCATAACTTGTCGCACCCAATCCTGATGTTTGGGTTTATGAGGCCGCTTAAACGAGCGGTTTTTTAGTTGAAATGGTAGAGGTCGAAGCCAAAAAACTACAAATGGGTCAAATATTTTCCGAAGACGGGAAAGTTATCCCTGTTACCGAGGTTTCTTTTAAGGATCTCCCCGAGGACCTGGTAGTGGGGACTGAGGTCGAAGTGGTTGGTACCTCCAAGGGCAAGGGTTTTGCGGGGGTAATGAAGCGCCACGGCTTCGCCGGGGGTCCGGCAACCCACGGCCAGTCCGACCGTCAGCGCGCCCCTGGGTCAATTGGAGGGACGACCACTCCTGGCCGGGTTTACAAGGGCAAAAAGATGGCGGGACGTATGGGTGGGGCTCGAGTGACAGTAAAGGGACTTTCGGTTGTGTTGGTGGACGGCGAACGGAAAATCGTCAAAATCTCCGGCTCCATTCCAGGGCCCAGTAAAAGCAAGATTGTCCTTCGGTATGAACCAAAAGGGAGAACAGAGAACAGGGAGCGGGGAACAGGCGGCGGGGAACAGACTGAGAAGAAATCCGATGACTGATCACTGGTTACTGATTGCTGGTCACTGATATGCGAGTTAACGTCTATAGCGACAAAGGAACAAAACTTCAGAGTACGGTCGAGTTGCCAAAGGAGATATTTGGAATTAAACCAAACGAGCAAGCCCTCCGCCAGTACGTTCACGTTTATCAGAAAAATAAGCGAAAAGGTACCGCCGCGGCCAAAACCCGAAGCGAGGTTTCCGGCGGCGGGAGAAAACCCTGGAGGCAGAAAGGGACCGGCCGGGCGCGCCACGGGTCTATCCGTTCACCTATCTGGGTTGGTGGGGGAGTGGCTCACGGTCCTAAACCAAGGGGATTTGAGTCCTCAATTCCCAAAAAGATTAAGGACTTGGCGCTCCGCTCCGCCTTCTCAAGTAAGGCGAAAGAGGACAAGATTTTCATTGTGGATAAGATTTCCTTCAAAGAGCCAAAGACCTCCTCTGCCGCTAAGCTTATTGAGAAATTAAAGCTTGAAAAGCCCCTCATCGTAACCGCGCGTCCTGAAGAGGTGGTTTTCCGCTCTTTTAGAAATCTCCCTGGTGTTGAGATAACTCCTGCTTCAACCGTAAACCCCTACGCGGTTCTCAAGGCCGGAAACGTCGTCTTTCTTAAGGAAGGGATCGACGCTTTAAAAAAGCGACTAGGGGTTTCCAAACCCAAGACTACCAAAAGTACAGTTAAAAAGAAGGTTTCGAAGAAGAGTAAAAAATGAACATTTACCAGGTGATAAAAAAACCGGTGATAACCGAAAAAAGCCACGAGTTGGCCTCAGCGGATAAATATGTTTTCCAAGTCGACCCCGCGGCGACAAAGCAGGATGTGGCGCGGGCGATTGAAGCGCTTTACAAAAATGTAGAGGTTGACAAAGTCGCAATCACAAAACTTAGGGGTAAGACCGTGCGTTTGAGACGCCGCGGAGCAAGGGCGGTTGAGGGTAAGAGGCAGGACACCAAGCGCGCTATAGTTACCCTGTCGAAAGGGAAGATTGATATTTTCGAGAAGAAGTAAAGATGACAAACGCAACGAAAAGACTCAAAAAGGGAAGAAAGCGGCACGTCGGCAGAAGCCGCGGCCGTATCACAACTCGACATAAAGGGGGCGGTGCTAAACGCATTTATAGGGATGTGGACTTTAAGCGCGATAAGCGTAACATCCCGGCGCGCGTTGAAGCCTTTGAGTATGATCCTAACCGCTCGGCGGATCTAGCACTTCTCCTTTACAAGGACGGGGAGCGCCGTTTTATTCTTCGACCTGAGGGTTTGAAAGCGGGGCAGGATGTCATAGCCGGAGAGGCCGTACCTATCAAGCCGGGTAACGCTACCCCTCTCAAAAATATTCCTGTTGGTACGCAGGTTCACAACGTGGAGCTTACGGCAGAGCGTGGCGGACAGATGGTTCGCTCCGCCGGGAGTTCTGCGACGGTTACGGCGCACGAGGGCGGATACGCCCATCTCAAGATGCCCTCTGGTGAGGTGCGAAAAGTTAGAGAGGAGAATTGGGCTAGCGTGGGGGCATTGGCGGGAGCCGATCACAAGCTTAGGAAACTTGGCAAGGCAGGCGTTAAAAGACACATGGGGGTAAGACCAACCGTTCGAGGTGTCGCTCAACACCCGGGTGCTCACCCTCACGGCGGTGGAGAAGGAAAAAGCGGTATTGGGATGCCCTCACCAAAGTCCCCGTGGGGTAAAAAGACTCTCGGGAAAAAAACCAGAAGAAGAAAACATACGGACCGATATATTGTTAAGGATAGGAGGAAAAAGTAATGGCAAGAAGCAGCAAGAAAGGACCATTTATTGACCCAAAACTTCTAAAGAAGATACACCGCGCCAAGGAATCGGGCGACACTTCTCCTATTAAAACCTGGTCTCGAGCTTCCCAGATATCTCCCGAGATGGTGGGTCTAACAATCGCTGTTCACAATGGCAAAACCCACGTACCGGTAAAAATTACCGAGGCAATGGTAGGGCATAGGTTGGGAGAGCTTGCACCCACTAGGGTCTTTAGAAAACACGGAGCCAAGGGAGTGAGGGTCTCTGCCTCTGAAGGAAGAGTGTAAGAAAAATGCAAAATTCAAAATTAAAGGTTAGAAGTGAAAAACCGAAAATGGAAACGATCGCTAAGGCACAGGGGCGTTACCTTAAAATTTCCCCTTCAAAGATGCGGGACTTAATGAACCTCATTCGCGGAAAATCTATCGGCGAGGCGGAGACTGTCTTAAAGTTTAGCGGAAAACGGGGTGGGCGTCTTGCGCTTAAGGTTCTAAGCTCCGCCCAAGCCAACGCTAAAGCGGCGGTCGACAAAGACAGTTGGGTGGTCACCGACGCCAGAGCCGATAAAGGACCTACCTTTAGAAGGAGATTGGATCCCAAACCACGCGGCGCGGCGGGAATTATCCGAACCCCCTCAACCCACCTCACAATTGGCGTGGGTCCGAGGGAGGAGGGAGTCAAAGGTGGGAAGGCGGGGGCCGGAGGCGAAAAGCGAAAGAAAAAGGAGGTAAAAAATGCCAAGAAAAGTTAACCCTAGATCCTTAAGAACTGGTAGCTTTCTACCTTGGAAATCTCGCTGGTTTGCAGGTCGAGATTACGCAAAAACTGCCGCGGAGGACGCCAAGATCCGACGTTTTGTGCGGAACAAGCTTCAACACGCTGGTTTGGAAAGCGTCGAGGTGGAGCGCAGGGGTGGGAAGGTTAAAGTTATCATTACCGTCTCAAAACCGGGTTTGGTCATAGGGCGAGGTGGCGGTGGGGCGGAGATTTTGCGCGACGATCTGGGCAATATTATCGGTGGACAGGTTGAGCTTGATATCCAGGAGGTCAAGGAGCCTGCGCTTTCTGCCGCGGTTGTGGCTGATAGGGTTGCGCAGGTTTTACGGGGTCGCGGGCGCCGCTACCGCGCAATAGCTAATGAGATAGTCGATGAAGTAATTGCGAAAGGCGCCGGGGGTATTAAAATAGAGCTTTCTGGGCGAATCGGAGGGGCGGAGATTGCGCGGCGTGAATATTTTGTAAAAGGTTCCGTCCCGCACTCCACGTTGCGGGCGGATATCGATTTTGCACGAAGCACCTCACACACGAGGTACGGTACGGTGGGAGTAAAAGTCTGGATCTTTAGAGGGGAAATAGGAAGGACGGATTGATGCTTTTACCAAAGAGAACAAAATTTAGGAAAGGTTTCAGGGGAACAATCCGCGGTAAGGCGCAGCGCGGTAGCGAACTCTCCTTCGGGGAGTACGGTATTCAAGCGGTTGAATCAGGACACTTAACCTCGCGTCAGATAGAGGCTGCGCGGAAGGCAATCCGTCGCTATAGCGAACGGGGTGGGAAGCTTTGGATAAGGGTCTTTCCAGATAAACCGATTTCCAAAAAACCTGCTGAGACAAGGATGGGGGGTGGCAAGTCTCCCGTTGATCATTACGCGGCGGTCATTAAGCCGGGGCGAGTAATTTTTGAAATCTCCGGGATTGCGGAGGCCACGGCGGTTGAGGCGCTTAAGCTTGCAGCAGCGAAACTTCCTATGAAAACGAAGATTATTAAGGAGGAGTAGTTTGAGATGGTTGAAGTGAAAGAGTTAAGAGGTAAAGAGAAAAAAGAACTCATAAAAACCCTTAAGGATGCGAGGGAGGAGCTCGTGCGTCTGCGTTCCTCTCGCGCGCTGGAAAACCTACCCGACGGATCGGTTTTAGAAAAGAAAAAGAAGGAAATTGCAAGAGTTTTAACCGTGCTGAAGGAGAAGGAGATACTCGAGCAGGCGCAGGCTGCAGAAGAAAATGCCAAGAAAGAAATTAAAAGGAAAAATTGAATCGATCTCTGGTAGCAAGACAGCAACTGTTGTGGTGGAGCGTGTTTTCCACCACCCCCGCTACAGAAAAAGGGTGAAAGTGTCCAAGCGTTACCTCGCCCATCTTGAAGGTGAGCCCGAGGTGGGACAATCGGTCGTTATCGAGGAGCGCCGCCCCTTATCCAAGAGAAAGCGCTTTGAGGTGGTCGAGGTCGAGGGCAAGCCGGTTGGAAAACAGGTTGAACAAGAGAGACATGAGAAACATGAGAAACAGGAGAAGCGGGGGAAAAAGATGACGAGGAGCAAGACCAAGAAGAAAGTGAGGCGGAAGAAGAAATGATACAAAAGGAGTCAATTTTAGTCGCGGCCGACAATTCGGGAGCTAAAAAACTAAGAGTTATAGGGATCCCTCATAGAGGTAAGAGTCGGGTCGCCAAATTAGGTGACGTTGTAACAGTTTCTATTCGTGGGGCTGATCCAAACGGTGTGGTTAAGGATCACGCGGTCGAACGTGCCGTTGTGGTCAGGACTAGAAAAGAGGTAGGACGACCCGATGGAACCTACATCCGCTTTGATGACAACGCCGCGGTCGTTATAGACAAACAGGGTAACCCTAAGGGCAGTCGAGTTTTCGGGCCTATCGCCCGCGAGCTGAAGGATAGGGGGTTTAGGAGAATTGTTTCTTTAGCGAAGGAGATTTATTGACGAGTAACAAGTTGCAAGTAACAAGTCAAAGATGAAGATTAAAAAGGGTGATAAGGTCAAAATTCTTTCGGGTAAAGACCGAGGACGCGAGGGGGAGGTCTTGCGAGTTATCCCAAAAGAGGCGAAGGTTGTTGTTTCGGGTCTAAACATTGTTAAAAGGACAACGCCTAAAACTCAAGAGAGAGCGGGAGGGTTTGTGGAAGTTGAGGCTCCTCTTCACATTTCCAAAGTCTCTGTGGTGTGCCCAAAATGCAAGAAACCGACGCGGATTGGAAAGGGTAGAGTATGTAAAAACTGCGGTGCAAAGTTGTAAGAAGAGATGCTAAAAGAAGAATTCCAAGAAAAAGTCGTTCCAAAATTGAAAGATAAGATCGGTAAGGGAAATCCGTATGGAGTGCCGCGGGTTACCAAGATTATTGTAAACATGGGCGTTGGGGCTTCTCGGGAAAACAAAGGGGATCTTGAAAAGGCTCGTGAGGAACTAGCCAGGATTCTGGGTCAGACCCCTGCCTTTCGTCCTGCGAGACGGGCGGTCGCATCTTTTGGTATTAGAAGCGGCGACATAGTCGGGATCTCGGCGACGTTGCGGAGCCGTAAAATGTGGGACTTTCTTGAGAAGTTGATCAAAATCGTTCTTCCGCGAACGCGTGATTTCAAAGGGATCTCAAGACGCAGTTTTGACGGTAGCGGGAACCTGACTATTGGAATCAAGGAGCACACCGCATTTCCCGAGATTGACCCCCATAAGGTAGAAAAAATTCGGGGTCTCGAGGTGACGATTGTCACCAATGCCGGGGACGACGAAAAGGCTTATCAGGTTTTAAAGGAATTGGGGGTGCCGTTTAAGGAGGAACATGCCTAAGAAAAGTTGGATTGAAAGACACAAAAAGGAAAAGAAATTCGAGGTTCAAGAATATAACCGCTGCTCAATCTGCGGGCGTTCAAAGGGTTATCTTCGCAGATTCGGGATGTGTCGAATTTGTTTTCGGGAGCTTGCCTCCCGCGGCGAACTCCCGGGGGTAAAGAAAGCATCATGGTAAGAATCTTTCGCGCCACTCAAGAATCTTGTTTTTGTGGAAAGGAGAAGCAAAAATAATGAGCGATCCGGTAGCCGACATGTTTACAAGGATTAGAAACGCTTCTTTGGCAGGAGCTCAGGAGGTTGTGGTTCCCTATTCTCGCTTTAAGCAGGACATTGCGAAAATCCTCAAGAAGGAAGGTTATATCAGTGAGATTAGGAAGTTTAAGGAAAAGGGGTCGGTTCGTCAATTCCTTGCACTTAAAAATCCTGTCGTTTCACATATTAGGAGATTGTCAAAACCTGGACAACGTTGGTACTCCTCTTGGAAGAGGATAGAAAATCCAAACGCCGGCGTGCGAATCGTTTCCACCCCTCAGGGTGTTATGACCCACAGCGAAGCGAAGCGGCGAAAACTAGGTGGCGAGGTTGTAGGAGAAGTCTGGTAAGAGATGATTGGAAAGAAACCATTACCGATTCCAAATGAGGTAACTGTCGAGGTCGGGGTGAGGGATTCCAAGCCCCAAGTTGCTCGTATTTCTGGGCCTAAAGGGAAACTTGAGATCACACTCCCCAAGGGTATAGAGCTGTCTGTTGCGGGCCAGGAGGCGTCTTTCAAGAAGAAAAGAGGTACGCCTCAGGCCGTTTTTGGCTTGGGCTATGCTTTGGTTAGAAACGCTATTGAGGGAGTGAGCCAAGGGTACACCAAGGAGTTGGAGCTCATTGGGGTGGGGTATCGCGTTCAAAAAACCGCCTCCGGGTTAAAATTTTCTCTCGGTTACTCTCATCCTGTGGAGTTTAAGATTCCAGAGGGAGTGACGGTCGAGGTTGAGGGGGAGACGAAAATCCGGCTTTTGGGAGTTGATAAACAGCTTGTTTCACAGGCCGCCGCCGATATAAGGGCACTTAAACCGCCAGAACCTTACAAAGGAAAAGGTATAAGGTACAAAGGTGAGATTGTCCGACGCAAGCTTGGCAAAGCTGCAAAAGCCATGGTTGGAGGAGGTCAAGAATGACGGCAAAGGTTAGAAAATACAAAAACCAAAGAGCCAAGAGAAGAGCGAGAGTTCGGGGACGGGTCGTTGGGACCGCCAAAAAACCCCGCCTTTCGGTTTTTCGCTCGTCGAAGCATATGTTTGCCCAGCTCGTGGACGACGAGCGTGGAAAAACTTTGGTTTCCGCCTCGGACCTTGGGATTGGTGAGGCGACAAAAGCGGAAAGCGCATTTGAGGTAGGGCGGGAGCTTGCAAAGCGGGCGCTTAAGAAGAAGATCAAAAAGGTCGTATTCGATCGTGGTGGCTACGCCTACCATGGAAGGGTAAAGCGAGTCGCCGAAGGGGCTCGGGAAGGAGGTTTGGAGTTTTAATATGGCAGAGGAGAAACAGAAGGTTCAAGAAGAGTTTACGGACCAGGTTTTGGCGGTTAACCGTGTTGCCAAAAAGATTAAGGGGGGCGACAAGATTGGTTTTACCGCTCTTGTTGCCGTCGGAAACCGTTCAGGTCGCGTGGGATTGGGATACGGTAAGGCTTCGAATCTTCGCTCCGCAATCGACAAAGCGCAGGTTAAGGCGAAAAAGAATGTCTTTGCTATTCCTATTAAAGAATCAACCTTGCCGAGAACAATCCGAATTAAGGAAGGGGCGGGTAAGGTTCTTTTGATGCCTGCCCCCCGAGGAGCTGGGCTCATAGCCGGTGGAGTCATAAGAAGTATACTTGAACTTGCTGGGTATCAAGATGCATCGGCGAAGGTTTTGGGAACCGACAACCCGGTGACTAACGCTAAGGCGGTAGTTAAAGCTCTAAAGACGCTAGCAAGGGAGGAAAATGGAGCTTCATAAACTTTCTAAAATTGTAAAAAAAGCCAAGAAGCGCGTAGGACGCGGGTACGGTTCGGGCCGCGGCGGTCACACCGTCGGCCGCGGGTCTAAAGGACAAAAGGCTCGGGGGAGTGTCAAGCCAACTTTTGAGGGAGGTCAGCTTCCCCTGGTTAAACGGCTGCCGAAAAAAGGTGGATTTAAATCCAGGAAGAAGAAAGATAAGTGATTGAAACACTAAAGCGAGTTTGGGCGCACAAAGAGCTTCGTTCGAAAATACTTTTTACTTTATTTGCGATCTTGATTTTCCGTTTCCTCGCGCACCTTCCGCTGCCCGGAGTTGACAGGGTGGCCCTGAGGCAGCTTTTCTCTACTAACACTCTCCTTGGGCTTTTGAGCGTTTTTTCCGGAGGTGCGATGGAGAACTTTTCTGTCGTCTCTCTCGGGTTAGCCCCTTACATTAACGCGGCTATAATCTTCCAACTTTTGACCTTTGGGTTTCCCTCGCTTAAAGAGCTCGCCCAGGAAGGGGAGCGGGGGCAGGCCAAAATCAACCAGTACACGCGCTTCTTGACCTTTCCTCTAGCGCTTTTTCAGGGATACGGGTTTTACTTTCTTCTTCGCCAACAGGGCGTAGTGTTCAATCTCGACCCTTTTACTCTCCTTTCCTTGGTTGTAGCGCTTGCCACCGGTTCTATTCTTTTGATGTGGATTGGCGAGCTCGTTTCCGAGCGCGGAGTGGGAAACGGAATCTCCCTTCTTATTTTTGTTGGTATAGCCGCGGGTTACCCTCTTTCCTTGGCGCAAACCTTCTCCGCCACAACGGGTAGAGAACTAGGAAACTTGGTGTTGTTTCTTGTCCTTTTCATTACGGTCTTTGCCGGGGTGGTTGTGATAAACCAGGCTATTCGCAGGGTTCCCATAAACTACTCGGTTCGGGGACCCAGATCTGCGGTCCAATCGTTTTTGCCGCTTCGTATCAACCAAGCCGGAGTGATACCTATCATATTCGCCATTTCTTTGGTTCTTATTCCTCCAACGGTGGCAAGGTACCTTTCGGGGGTTGACAACCCTGCCGTGGCGCGTCTATCGTCTCAGGTCATAGCGCTTTTTGACCCGACAGGTTTCTTATACAACGGCTTGTATTTCACCCTTGTTTTTCTTTTCACCTTCTTCTACACAGCGGTCGTCTTTAATACCGAGGATATAGCCGAAAACCTGAAAAGGCGCGGTGGTTTTATTCCCGGGATCAGACCGGGTATGGCGACTGTGGAGTTTTTGAACAGGATTATGTCAAGGATAACCCTCTTTGGAGGTATTTTCCTTGGTTTAATGGCTATACTGCCGTCGGTTGCGGCTGCCGTGACCGGGATAACCGCCTTTACCTTGGGGGGGACTGGGGTTTTGATTGTAGTTTCCGTTGTCCTTGAAACGTTAAGACAGATTGAGGGGGAACTCTCTGTTCGAGAGTACGATGGCTATTTATGACGAGGTCATAAACTAGCGATTTAAAGATCGCGTCCTTATGATGCAGCACCTCCAAGGGCGGTAGACAGTAGACGGTAGATATGTAGTAAATTAGATAAGAATGTTTGAGAAACAGCAGAAAAAAATGATGGAGGAACTTTTGAGCGATCCCAAGCGCCTGCAAAAGGAGTTTGAGAATATCATCGTTGAGGCGAAGGTGGGGGATGTAAAAATTGTGCGCCGCGGCGAGGAGATTGAAAGTATCACCGTTTCAGGTGAGGAGATGGAGGATATCAAGAAAGCTTTGAATAAAGCGGATCGCGACTTTAAGAAGAAGGTAAATAAACGCCTTCGCAAGATGTTTCTCTCTGGCATTAAAATACCCGGTCTTCGATGAGAATTTCCATAATCGGTGCGCCAGGAAGTGGAAAAACTACCCAGGCTAATCTACTTGCAAAGCCGCTTGGCGTTCCCGTCTTTTCTCTTGGCAAGGAGCTTCGGCGGGTAGTTGAGGAAGGTGGACCCAAGGCGAGTGAAATCAAAAAGATCCTGGAAGAGGGTGGCTTAGTTCCCGATGAGATGACCCTAGACGTTTTGAGGGAGAGGCTTATGTCGGAAGATACATCTCGAGGCTTTATCCTTGACGGGATGCCAAGGACTATTGGAGAGGCGCGGGCGATGTCACAGATTTTTGCCTTAAACAAAGTTTTCCATCTCCAGGTTGGAGTTCAGGCTGCCACCGAGCGCCTGTTGCGTCGCGGAAGAGAGGACGATAAACCCGAGCTTATGCAGCGCAGGTTCGATCTTTATAACCAAAATATAAAACCTATTATCGCTTTCTACCGTAGCTTGGGCGCTTTGATCGAGATCGACGCTTCCTCCTCTTCAATTCAAGACATAAACCGGGAAATCATGTCCAAACTGCAGTAATCTGGTTAAGATGATAACTCTTAAGACAAAAGAGGAAATTGAGATTATGCAAGAGGGAGGTCGGAAGACCTCAGCCGTCTTAAAAAAAGTGTTGCAGGCGGCCCGGCCGGGCTCGAGTCTCCTTGAGCTTGAGGAAATGGCTCAAGTACAGATAAGACGTTTGGGCGGGGAACCAGCCTTCAAAAGGGTTCCAGGTTACAACTCTGCAACGTGCTTAAACGTAAACGAAGGCATTGTTCACGGACTCCCTTCGGGGAGAAAACTTAAGGAAGGAGATATCTTAAGCGTTGACTTAGGGGTTTACTACAAAGGCTTTAATACGGATTCCTCCTGGACCATCTACGTCGGGGACGAAAGTCACGCCTCGGGGGATAAGCTAAAGTTTTTAAAAACAGGAGAGCAAGCGTTAGTGCAAGCCATGGGGGAGGCGAAGGCAGGAAACCGGGTAAGGGATATTTCCGCTGCTATGCAGGAGGTTTTAGAAGGCAACGGTTATACTCCTGTGGACTCTCTCGTCGGTCACGGTATAGGACGCGAGCTTCACGAGGAGCCGCAGATTCCTTGCTTGGTAATCAAGGACCCCGGACCCATTCTTAAGGAAGGGATGACGCTGGCGGTTGAAGTGATTTATACCCAGGGGGGGAGGGAGCTTAAGGTTGAGGAGGATGGTTGGACCGTCTCGAGTACGGACGGGTCTTTAAGCGGACTTTTTGAGCACACAATTGTCGTTGCTAACGAGGGTCCTATAATCTTGACCAAACAGGAATGATATGATAAAAACAGAGGGTTTGGAGCAAAGTAAGAAGGCAAAACAAGAGAAAGAAGGAACCGTTCGTGAAACCTTACCCAACGCTCTTTTTCGTGTAGAGCTTGACGGTGGCAAGGAGGTACTTGCCCACATATCAGGTAAGATGCGGATCTACCGCATCAAAGTTCTTCCGGGGGATCGAGTGAGATTGGAAATGTCGCCGTATGATTCCGGTAGAGGTCGAATTGTTTATAGGTATAAATAGTTATGAAAGTGCTGTCCTCGAAAGTTAGAGCTTCGGTGAAAAAAATTGGACGCTCGGCGGAGCTCGCTAGCAAAGTTTTTAAATAAGATGAAGGTAAGAGCTAGTGTTAAAAAAATTTGTAAGGATTGGACGGCGCGCTCGTGCTATGCGCCTAGCAGTCTTTGCAGAAAGGAAATTGAACAATGAAAGTTAGGGCGTCTGTAAAAAAGATCTGCAAAGACTGTAAAATCGTCAGACGCAAGGGACGCTTGTACGTGGTGTGCAAGAATCCTAAGCATAAGCAGAGGCAGGGATGACGGGAGGAGGGCTTGAACATTTGGGCGAAGCGAGAATGGTACAAGGATAAAGATGGCAAGAATTGCAGGAGTCGACATACCACAGGATAAAAAGGTCGGAGTTGCCCTTACGTACGTTCGGGGGATCGGGCCCAGTTTATCCAAGAAAATTTTAGGTGACGCCGGGATATCCGCGGATCTGAGAGTCAAGGAGCTAAATGAGGAGCAGATTGGGCGGATTCGCGACGCCATAGAAAAAGGAGGTCATCGTGTTGAGGGAGAGCTCTCGGCCGAGGTCGCTTTAAACATAAAGCGGCTCAAGGAAATAGGTTCTTACCGCGGTATAAGGCACGAGAAGGGACTACCGGTTCGGGGTCAGCGAACTCGTACCAATGCAAGGACAAGGCGTGGTCGAAAAATGACGGTTGGCGGAACAAGTAAATCTGCTCGCGAAGCCAAGAAGGCACAGAAGACCTAAAAACAATGGCCAAAAGAAAGAAGACCAAGAGAATTTCAGAAGAAGGTGTGGTCCACATCACCTCGACTTTCAACAATACCCTTATCGTTGTTACAGATAAGGAAGGTAGGGTCGTCACCCGAGGTTCTGCAGGTACCGCGGGGTTTAAAGGAACAAAAAAATCGACCCCATTTGCCGCTTCTCAAGCTGCAGAAGCAATAGCCAGAAGGGCTGCGGATCTTGGGGTTAAGAGGGTTTCGGTTTTGGTCAAAGGCCCCGGTCCGGGTCGTGACTCTGCTATAAAATCCCTTAAGGTTGGGGGACTCGACGTGACCTCAATTACCGACGTGACGCCAATACCTCACAACGGTCCTCGTCCCAAGAAGAGGAGAAGGGTTTAATGGTGGGTTACTTAGCTAAAGATTCAGACAACGTTAGATATCTAGAGCAGGGGAGCGTTGCTAGCGATCTGGCGCCAGCGATCGTGTCCAATGGACCACGCCCCCAAAAGCGCAGGAGAGTATAAGAAAATGATCAAATATCAATTACCAATTAACAAATATTTGGAAACGCATTCTGCGTTTAACCGCAAAGCGGTTTCAATTGAGCAGATGATACTTGTCAAATTGCGACTGAAAGGAACCCTTAATGGGTAGATACACGGGACCAACACACAAACTCTGCAGACGAGAAGGCATACCACTTTGCGGGCGAGACGACTGTCCGGTTAAAACGCGGATGTCAGCTCCGGGTCAGCATGGACGGTTTCGCCGTCGCCTTTCAGACTACGGGCAGCAACTTCGTGAGAAGCAGAAACTCAAAAGGATCTACGGCGTTAGGGAACGTCAGTTCAAGCGGTATTTGGAACAAGCTTTAGGAAGTAAGGAAAAAACTGGGGAGGTTCTTTTGCAGATTCTTGAGAGGAGGCTCGATAATGTGGTCTACAGAGCCGGTTTTGCTAAAAGCCGACCTCAAGCAAGACAATTTGTTTCTCACGGTCTTGTTAAAGTAAACGACCGGCGTGTAACAACCCCTTCGTATTCGGTTGATATTGGTGATAAAATAACCTTTGCCAAAAAAGACCTTCCTCTTTATGACGAGGTAGTCAAACCTTCCTGGGTTAAGGTCAGCAAAAGAACCAAAGAGGCAGAGATCACCTCTCTGCCGGCTAGAGAAGACGCCGGTGCCGAGGTTGACGAAAGCCTAGTCTTGGAGTTTTATTCCCGGTAGGGAACTAGCGGGCGCCTGAGGTGACCGCGTCCTCTCGGTAAGCGAGCTATGGAGACTAACGACATAACCATAAAAAAGGAAAAAGTCAGTGGTGAAAGCGGGCGTTTTATTATCGAACCGCTACCCTCGGGTTTTGGGGTAACCTTGGGGACGGCTCTTAGACGAGTTCTCCTTTCCTCTCTCCCCGGCGGAGCCATTACCGAGATAAAGATTCAAGGGGTTTCGCATCCTTTCACTACCATAAAGGGTGTAAAGGAGGACGTGGTTGAGCTCATGCTTAACCTGAAGCGCGTGCGCTTCAAGGTGACCGCCGACGGCCCATTTGAAGGAACGATAGAGGTTGGAGGTGGGAAACGTGGTACTAAGGATGTCAAAGCTAGGGATATTAAAATCTCTTCCGAGGCGGCGGTCGCAAATCCGAATCTCAAGGTAGCTACTCTCACGGATTCCAAAGCTAAGCTTTCGGTTTCTCTTGTTGTCGAGCGCGGAGTGGGTTACAGACCGGCCGAGGAGCGTGAGAGCGGAAAGGTAGGGGTTATACCTATGGATTCCATTTTTACCCCCGTCGTAAACGTTTCCTTTTCGGTCGAAGCTACAAGGGTGGGGCGGAGAACGGATTTGGACAGACTAATTCTGGATGTTACAACCGACGCAACCACAGACCCGACAGAAGCCGTGGAGGCGGCGGCCGGAATACTACGAGATTATTTTGGGAAGATATCCGGGATGAAAGTGGAGGGTAGGAGAGTCAAGAAGGAGGAAAAACCCAAAGGAGAACTATCGCCCGTTGAAGAGGTAGACGAGGAGGTTAGAAAAACTCCGGTTTCGGAGCTCGGTCTTTCCCCAAGAACACTCAATACGCTTGAGGGTGCCAGCGTTAAGACGGTGGGAGGGTTGATACAGAAAACCGAAGAGGACCTTCTCGATATAAAGGGATTTGGGGAGACGGCGTTATCCGAAGTCAAAAAGGCGCTTAAAAAATTAAGCGCTTCCCTTAAGGAGTAAGATGAGATGGCGAAGCTTACCCCACGCCTTAGGAATCTTCTGACCTCCCTTATCGTTCACGGTAAGGTAGAAACCTCAGAGGCGAGAGCCAAAAATCTAAAAAAGGAGGTGGAGCGGTTGATTTCCCGTTCGAAGAAACTTGACCTTGTTGCCCGTCGACGTATCCTTGCTCTTTTACCTGACAAAACAGCGGCTGTAAAACTTTTTGAGCAGATAGTTCCCCAGTTCAAGGATAGGGTTGGCGGTTACGTTCGAATCGTGAAGCTTCCCCCTCGCCTGGGTGACAATGCCCCGATGGCAAGAGTCGAGTTTGTCGAGGAGATAAAAACTCCTCCGGAGGAAGAAAAACCAAAAGCGAAACCAAAGGCTCGGACCAAGAAGGCGGTGGTTAAAAAGACCGCGGTACGCGCTAAAAAGAAAGATGCAAAAAACAAGAGCAACAAAAGCAAGTGAGGTAACACGAGAGTGGCACCTTCTGGACGCAAAGGGTAAGATCTTGGGCCGTTTGGCAACTGAAGTTGCACAGCTTTTGATGGGTAAGCACAAGAGTAACTGGGCCCCTTACCTGGATATGGGAGATTATGTGGTTATCACAAACGCTCGCGAGGTTGCCGTGACGGGGAAAAAGGAGAAACAGAAGGTTTACTATCGCCACTCCGGTTATCCCGGTGGGCTCAAAGAGGAAACGTTGGAGGAGCTTAGGAAGCGGCGTCCGGAGGAAGTGATACGCCACGCGGTCGTGGGGATGTTGCCAAAGGGAAAGCTCGGTCGCAAAATGATAACAAAGCTCTATGTCTATCCCGGGGAGGAAGGCGAGATGGTTGAAAGGGCAAAGAAGGAAAATGGTTGAAACGAAGTCTAAAACCAAGCAAAAATTCTATCAGGCCGTTGGGCGCAGGAAAGAATCGTCCGCTACCGTTCGACTATTTCCCGGGAAAGGGCAAATTGTCGTGAACGACTGCCCAATAGGGGAGTATTTCCCTTCAGAAGCCGCTAAAGTCTCGTACAACGAACCTTTTAAGGTGACCGGAACCGAGGGCAAGTTCGACGCGACCGTTAAGATCTCGGGTGGCGGAAAAAGCGGACAATTGGGAGCGGTCGTTCTGGGTTTCGCCCGTGCTTTGGTCGAGGTCGACGAGAAAAACCGCAAATCTCTTCGTGACGCCGGTCTCTTGACCCGCGACCCTCGCAAAAAAGAGCGCAAAAAGTACTTTTTGAAAAAAGCTAGGAAACGTCCCCAGTACTCGAAACGTTAATGGATCTGTCGCGCGCGCAAAGTTTGTCCGAACTATGGCGGCATGTGCGTACCATAAACAAGAAATATTTTCCCGAAAACAAGTTAATACCGATAGTTGGCGGGGGTCAAGCCGATAGACCCAAGCTGATGTTCGTTTTTATTAACCCCACTCACAGAAATATCAGCTCTGATCCGAATTGGGAAGGGCCTCGTTATCCTTTTATCGGGACTCGCGAGGTTTGGAGGGTGTTTTATAAGGCGGGCTTTTTGGCGGACAATCTTATGAGAAGTATTGAGAAGTCCGCCGCTTGGCCTGTTTCTTTTGCAAAGGAACTCGAGGAGTTTATGAAGCGCGAAAGCTTATATATTACCAATCTAGTTAAGCGCACCGGTAGCGATGCCTCCTTACCGGACGCGGGGATGACAAAACTCTTTATACCGGTTATACAGCGGGAAATAGAACTCGTTCAACCCACCTATATTGTGAGCTTTGGGCTTATTCCTTTTGAAAGATTGACCGGCAGAAAGATAAAACTTGGAGACTACTACTTGGAGGTTGTAGGGGAGGGGAGTCTCAAAGCCTTTGACTTATCGATGGGTTCTAATCTAAAACCGCGGGTTATTCCATGTTACTTTCCAGTAGGCAGAGGCAACCCCGCTCGTGCGGTCGAAATTTTAAAACTACTTCATGACCTCTGAAAAATGTGATAGCACTATTGCGAAAGTGTAAAAGAGAACAGTTCTTTATACGTCGAACCCGAACTGTCAAGCTTACTTTCGTAAAGAACCGCTCGATCTGCTTTCCAGGAGAAGTTTTTACTCGCTTTAGGCGGCTTCGCCCTGCCCCGCTTTTTGACGCGACCGAGGGTGAGGTGGGGGTGAAAGGGGCGTGACTCCTCCACACCTTTTAGGGATAAATTATCGGCGAGGCGCTTCTGAAGTTCTGCGAGTTTGTCTCCTCCTTTGTCGATCTCAAGCCAAACGGGCCTTTGGCTGGCGAAAAGTGCCCCCGTTTTAACCTTGAAGGGCCCGACGCCTGTTAGAGTGGGTTCTATCTCCCCCTGAAGCGCCTCGACCCCCTCCTCGGGGATAGATCCAAAAAATATCAACGTGACGTGTAGATTTTCGGGTTTTACCCAGTTTACGTTCCAATCGGAAAGGGCGGTCGTCAGCTTTTTGATTTCCTTTCCGAGCTCCTTTTTTACGCTCTGCGGTAGAGGCACGCCAAGAAAAGCTCTTATCATATCTTTTCCAGTTTAACCAATTACTATAAATTTGGTAGGATTTAAATCTATGGCTTTCGAACTTCCAAAACTCCCCTATGAGTACAGCACCCTCGAGCCTCATATCGACGCCAAGACTATGGAGATTCACCACGGTAAACACCACCAAGCTTACGTGGACAAACTCAACGTCGCCTTGGAGAAATATTCGGATTTGCAAACCAAAACCGTCGAAGAATTACTTTCTAATCTCAACTCCATCCCGGAGGATACCCGCATCGCCGTTCGCAATCACGGTGGAGGTCATTTGAACCACTCGCTTTTCTGGCTTTCGATGAGTCCCAGCGGGGGAGGGGAACCGGGAGAAGGGTTGAGGAAAGAGCTAGAGAAAGAGTTTGGAAGTTTTGACAGGTTCAAAGAGCAGTTCACGCAGGCCGCCTCAAACCTTTTTGGCAGCGGTTGGGCTTGGTTGGTCAAGGACGCGGGTGGCAAGTTAGCGGTCGCGGCGACTCCCAACCAGGACAGCCCCATCTCCCAAGGGCATGTCCCGCTTCTGGGGCTCGACGTTTGGGAGCACGCCTACTACCTCAAATACCAAAACCTCCGCGGTGAATATATAGAGGCGTGGTGGAACGTTGTCAATTGGAGAGAGGTCTCCAACCGCCTTTCTTCCTAATTTCGGTCCTCTTCCTTGAGGAAAGACACTATAACCTCCCTCTCTCTGGGACCGTAGAGCTCTATTAAGACCACCCGTTGCCAAGTTCCGAGAACCAGTTGTCCGTTTTCAACAGGGATGGTAACCGACGGTCCGAGAACGGAACTCATAATATGATCCCCTACATGGGAAGGGTTGTGGGGGTGGTGATAGGGGAGTTTTGGGACCATCTCCTCAAAAGCATCCAACATATCCTGATCTGTCCCGGGGTCCAAGTCCGCGGTAGTCAAAGCGCAAGTTGTGTGAGAGGCGAAGAGATGGCAGAGTCCGCTCGACGCATTTTCAGATTTAAGTTTCCTGTTTATTTCGTTGGTGATATCTATAATTTCTTTCGGTTTCTTGGTTGTAACGGTGATTTTTTCCATAGCGTGAGGAAGGGAGTGGTCAGGGACCCGGGACTCGAGCAACCCGCCTTAGGCGGGTTATACGCCGCAGGCGTATTCCGGACCTCCTGCAATTTTCTTGGTCGGAGTGGTGGGACTCGAACCCACGGCCTCTCGCACCCCATGCGAGTGCGCTTCCAGCTGCGCCACACTCCGAAAAGCATCTTTCACCAGTCCCCGTCGGGCAAGATCATTTTATCCTCCAACGCTCTAGATTTCCAGTAATTGATTTGCATTTCTTTGCCACAGACGTTAATATCAAAATCGAATTCCCCCTGCCCCCAAAGGCTATGGCGCCCAAAAAAACCTCCGAAACTTCAGGAAAGAAAAAAGCGCTTGAGAGTGCGATGGAACAGATAGAAAAATCCTTCGGAACTGGCTCCATCATGAAGCTCGGGGAGCAAGTCGCCTCTCGCGCCCGCGACGTCTCAACTATCTCGACCGGCTCGCTTGGCTTGGACACGGCGTTGGGGGTTGGTGGGGTACCCAAAGGGCGGGTGATAGAAATCTACGGTCCCGAGGCTTCTGGTAAGACAACTTTGGTTCTCCATGTTATCGCCCAAGCCCAAAAGAATAGGGAAACGGCCGCTTTTATAGATGCGGAGCACGCGCTTGATCCCGCTTACGCCCGCCGAATTGGGGTTAACGTCGACGATCTCCTTCTTTCTCAACCGGATACAGGGGAGCAAGCGCTACAGATTGCAGAAACTCTGGTTCGCTCGGGCGCGGTAGACCTTATTGCTATCGACTCCGTTGCAGCTTTAACGCCAAGGGCTGAAATCGAGGGGGAGATGGGGGACCAGCACATAGGTCGTCAAGCCCGACTGATGTCGCAAGCTCTTCGCAAGCTTGCGGGAATAATCTCCAAAACTAACTCCACCGTTGTCTTTACAAACCAGATTCGCCAAAAGATCGGTGTTTTGTTTGGCAACCCAGAAACGACCCCCGGCGGTCTAGCCTTGAAATTCTACTCCTCTGTTCGAATAGACATAAGACGTATTGGAACCATCAAGCGGGGTGAGGAGATTTTAGGGTCGCGCGTTCGAGCCAAAGTGGTCAAGAATAAAGTTGCTCCTCCTTTTAGGAAAGCTGAGTTTGACATAATGTTCAATCAAGGAGTTGACAGAATGGGGGAGATAATAGATTTAGGGGAAGCGCACGGGGTTGTCAAAAAATCCGGCTCCTGGTACGAGTACGGGGATAAAAAACTTGGACAAGGCAAAGAGGCCGCTAGAGAGTTTTTGCGGGAGCATCCTAAAATAGCGCAGGAAGCGGAAGAGAAGATTAGAAAATCCCTGGAAACCAAAGAGAAATAGAGGACTCCCCTAAAACCCCTTAGTTGCGGCTAATTTAAAGAAATGATACACTCTCTCAAGAAAGTTTGAAGCAGGCTAATGATAAAAAATGGAAAAACGAAAAACCAAAAAAGCCTCTCAACAACCCGATTTGGGAAGTTTACCCGTTGAGCAGCTCAGAGAAAAATATATAGAAGTTTTGCAAAAATCCTCCTCTTTGTCGCGAGAAGACGCCCGTCGCATGCTTGTTCGCGAGTTGGAACAGGATTTGGAATCCGAGCGCGCCAAGCGCATCAGCGAGGCCGAGGAGCAGATTGAGTCCGCCGTCGAGGACAGAGCTCGCGACATCCTAATTTCTGCGATGGAGCACGCGGCGACGTCGTACGTGGCCGAGTATACGGTTTCCGTGGTGGAGCTGCCGGACGAGAGTTGGAAGGGGAAGATTATCGGTAAGGAGGGCCGAAATATCAGGACCTTTGAACGTGTGACCGGAGTAGAGCTTGACCTGGAAGAATCTCCCAAGGCGGTACGACTCTCGAGCTTTGACCCCGTCCGCCGCTACACTGCTAAGATCGCACTTGAGCGTCTTATCAAAGAGGATAGGTTTCAGCCGGAGTCAATCGAGCGGGCGGTTGAGCGTTCCAAGGAGGAGGTTGCGGGGGAGATCAAAAAAGAAGGGGAGCGTATCGCTCTTGAAGCCGGGCTTGGGGGGTTACCTAAAGGTATTATAGAGCTCTTAGGTCGCTACAAATTTAGGACTTCCTACGGTCAAAATTTAGCCAAACACTCGCTCGAGATGGTCAGGCTCGCCGGTTTTATGGCTTCCGAGGTTGGGGCGGATGTCGAGTTAACCCGCGCCGCCGCGCTTTTTCATGATATCGGCAAGGTCGCAACCACCGAATCAGACGAGCCGCATGATGTTCTAACTCGTAAAATACTTGAGCGCTTTGGATTTCCGGAGAAGCTCATAAACGCCGCCGCCTCCCACCACGACCGCGAGGAGAAAAAGTCGGTTGAGGCGGAGCTGGTTTACATCGCCGACGCCATCTCCGGTTCGCGGCCGGGCGCGCGCTATGAGGACGTCGAGGGATACGTTAAGCGGATTTCGGAGCTTGAGGATATTGCAAAGTCTTTTTCGGGAGTCGAAGACGCATACGCTATCTCTGCGGGTCGGGAGCTTAGGGTCATTGTCAAGGCAGAGCAGGTCTCCGACGAGGGGGCTAAAAAAATGGCGCACGATATCACAAAACGCATTCGGGGAGAGGTCGTTACGCCGGGTGGGGTCAAGGTAGTTGTCATCCGCGAAGCACGGTTTGAAGACCAGGCATGAAAATACTATTCATAGGCGATATTGTAGGTAAGGTTGGGAGGCGAGCCGTAAAAGAGGTTCTACCCGACCTCAAGAAAAAAGAAAAGATTGATTTTGTAATCGCCAATGCGGAGAACGTAACCCATGGGCGCGGGGCAAAGATTAAACATCTTCAGGAACTTATGGATCTGGGCGTAGATTTTTTCACATCCGGCGATCATATCTTTCATCTGGACCCCGAGGAGCCGTTTTCCGAACCGGATATAAGTATCATCCGCCCCGCCAACTACCCGGAGGGTACACCGGGGATGGGTTATAAGGTGGTTGAGGTTGGGTCGGCTAAGGTTGCGGTTTTGAACCTCTTGGGTATTACCTATCTAGGAGAAAAAATCGGGGACGACAACCGAAACGATTGGCTAAAGGGTTCCATCGGAAACCCGTTCGACGAGGTGGAGCTCCTCCTCCCGGAGATTAAAGCTCAAAAGCCCGAGGTAATTTTGGTTGACTTTCACGCGGAGGTGACGTCGGAGAAGCAAGCGATGGGATTTTTCCTGGATGGAAAAGTCACCGCAGTCTTGGGAACCCACACCCATGTTCCAACGGCGGATTCAACTGTTTTACCCAAAGGAACCGGCTATGTAACAGATATCGGAATGACGGGAGCGCGAAACTCCGTCTTGGGGGTTGAACCGGAGATTATCATCAACCGTCTAAAAGGAGACGAGGCGAGACCTTTCGAGTGGGTCGAGAAAGGACCGGCGTTTTTTCGCTCGGTTATAATAAATACCGAAAGTTCTTACTTTGCCGAAAGCATTAAGAGAATCGATTTGGATCTTTCTTGAGTAGGCGTACGATTGGTTAGGAGGTGAGCTTGATTTGAATAAAACTGCAGTCATTTACGACGTTTCCCGCAAAACCAATCTCCCGTTTGTACAAGCCGAGCGCGTGGTAAACGCTTTTTTGGACACCATCGCTGGAGGTTTGGCCAACGGCGAGCGTGTCACCATAACTGGTTTTGGGACGTTTGAAGTTAGAAAGAGAAAAGCTCGCGTTGGTCGGGTTCCCCAGACAGGACAGCGTGTCCATATACCTGAACACTTAACTCCGGCTTTTATCGCAGGAACGGGCTTGAAAAGGGCAGTTCAGAAATGAGTTTCCATCCTTGGGACGTCTCCTCTTCCCAAGCGATTAATATACAGGAAGATTTAAGCAAGCGAGTCGTTAAAACCGGAGGCCCGGAAAAGGTTTCGAACGTTTGCGGCGTAGACGTCTCCTTTCCCTCAAAATCCACGGCTCGCGCGGCGGCCGTTGTTTTATCCTTTCCGCATATGGGAGTTGTGGAGAAGGCGGTTTCCGAGGTTCCCGTTTCTTTTCCCTATATACCCGGACTCTTGGCTTTTCGAGAAGGCGAGGCAGTTCTCTCCGCCGTCGAGAGGTTAAAGACTAAACCCGACCTTTTTCTCTTCGACGCTCAGGGTTTGGCGCATCCCCGCCGCTTGGGTCTGGCCTCCCACATCGGGGTTTTGCTGAACAAATCGTCTATCGGAATAGCTAAGTCCCGTCTGGTGGGCAGTTATCAGGATTTGGGATCTCGGATAGGGGATAAATCTCCTCTTATCGACAACGGCGAGGTCGTGGGGACGGTGGTTAGAACCAAACCAGGCTCAGCTCCGATTTTTATCTCGATAGGTCACAAAATATCGCTTGAGGAGGCGGTTCGTTTGACCTTGGTTTGTACTTTGCGCGGGCAAAGACTTCCCCGACCTACTCTCTTAGCCCATAACCTATGTTCGGGCTTGAAAGTTTAAATATGCTTCTTGCTACACTTTAAAGAGCATGGAGAAGCACTACGAGATTACGCCAAAAACCGTTCTTTTTACTCTAGCTGTTCTGACCGGTCTCTGGATTCTTGTTGAGGTAAGAATGGTCGTGGTTGCTCTTTTTATCGCGCTCATACTCTCTTTGGCGCTCGATCCACTGGTTGCGAAACTAAAAGGTCTAAAGATTCCCAGACCCATCGGTGTCTTTTTGGTGTTTTTTGTTTTCTTGGCCGCGATCGTAGGGCTTCTTACTTACGGATTTACGCCCTTGGTTAACCAAACGGGAAGATTCTTGGTAAACCTTCCTAGGTTTCTCGAGCCGGTTCTTGAGCGCTTCGCTTCCATACCTTTCACCGAAAGTCTTCAGCAGCAGCTCGTCTCTCAGGCGACCATTCTTTCGGCAAACATCTTGACGGTCGCTGGGAGCATCGTTTCAAACGCTGTGCTTTTGGTGACCATCCTCGTTTTTACCTTTTATTTCCTCCTGGATTGGGAGAACATCAGAAATCGTTTTGTCGGAATGATGAATAAGAAGGCGCAGAGTAGATCCGAGAAAATAATCGGTTCTATGGAGCAGCAACTGGGTGGGTGGCTTAGGGGACAGGTGCTTTTGATGTTGGCGGTTGGGGTTTTGACCTACCTTGGGCTTTTTGCCTTGGGAGTCGAGTACGCACTCCCTCTGGCGGTTATCGCTGGGGTCTTTGAAATAATTCCAACCATCGGTCCGATAATCGCGGCCATACCGGGACTTCTTGTGGGGTTTGGAACCTCTCCTCTTATGGGGCTTTGGATTCTTATCCTTTACATCATCGTCCAGCAGCTGGAAAACAACATACTAGTCCCCAACGTAATGGGGCGAACCGCGGGCTTTTCGCCTCTTGGGGCGCTTATCATTCTTTTTATAGGAGCTCAGCTTTTTGGAATTGTGGGGTTACTACTTGCTATTCCGGCCGCAATTATGCTTTCCATCCTTGCTAAGGATGTATTGCAATGGAACCACGTCAGTAGGAGAAGGTAGTCGCGCAGGAAGTTAAGTAAGCCTGATTCTGTTTTAGCGGCAATCTATCTAGTGCTCCATCTTTGCACCCCAAGGTCATGTGTTGGCCAAATTGTCATCACCGACCTTTTCAGCGAGCCACCTCAAAGGGTGCGGTCGTGGATTGCTCCGGGTGGGATTGCCCGTTTCATACCCGCTCGTCTCTGTTGCTCTCGAACCCCGTCGGTTCGGGGTCCGTTCCAAACCCCGTTAAAGCGGTATAAAGGGCTTGGACACCAGCCGTTACCGGTCGGAGCTTGCGCTCCGTCCCCTGCTCTCTGGAGTCAGGACTTTCCTCCCCGCCAAAGGTGGGGTAGCCGCCGACTTCCTGCGCACCACCATTTTACCACGGTTTTCCCGCCCGTCCTATAGTTATAGGACAATAAATAATTCCGAGAAGGGAGATTAGAGATGAAGAAGCTCTACGCGGTTTCTCTGTGGGTTCTGGATTCAGACTGGGGTCTCACCCCAGGCGTCCTCAACTTCGATCTGCGGGTCAGGGCTTTTGTCGCGCCTAATCTTGCGAAGGCCGAGGACGCGATGTTTTTCTGGGTGGGGGAGACCTGGGATTGGGATAGCAAGATTTACAGGGTAGATATTGGCGAGATCGCGGGCCATATGATCATCTACACCCTCGACCACGCCTCGCGCGGGGAGGGTCTCGTCGCGGTCGCGCTTTGTGGACTGCGCATCGGCCCGGACAGCTTTGAGATCGGTCTTGTGAGCAAGGCCACCATTGACAAGCCGGTTGCGACGGTGGGAGGAGAGGCGCTCGTCGCAGCGCAGAAGCGCTGGCCGTCTTCCGGCGGTTGACAGGTCCGAACCAAAGCCGCGGAGGTTCCACTTGAGCTTCTTCGTGAGGTAGCAGACGGCGCCAAGCAACCCGCTTGAGGTCACAACTCGGCTCGGAGGCGTCCCTTCAAGCCGGGTTCTTTTTGTTATAGGTAGCGGAACTTAATAGAGCAAACTTAACGAACTTCCTTCGCTTCTTTCCAATAAAGCTTGAAACTTTCCAAAACCTCCTTGTCAACTCGAGGATAAAATACAGTGAAGTACCTATGGGAATCGAAGGGATACTGCTTGCGCACGTTGAGAGACGCCTCAATATCGACCTTGAGAAGGGGAGTTTTAAAAACGGATTGACGCGGGTGGGTATTGTGTTAATCTTTTAGCAATCTTGATAAGGAAAGGAGATGAGAGATGGAGAAGAGGCACGGCGGTCGGCTGACCGAAGAGCGTCAATGGGTAGTCCTGACCGAAAGCACGAGGTCGGACAATGACGGGTGGGTCCATAGTTGTGGGGAGATGATTCTCAAGACAACCGTTTACCTCTCCCACCGGATTCCCCAAAGTAGAATTGCGGGGGACGGAAGGGTGAGAAATGTCACCGTTCCCTACTGTCCAGACTGTGAGCTAGCGCCCACGCGCGGCGTGTTTTACGACGACGGGCGCTGGTGGATTGACTCGTGGGAACGTGAAGCCGAACCGGTGGCGTAGTTGCTTCATGTTCAAGGGCTCGTTGAGGTGATTCGGCGAGCTCTTTCTTTTTTGGTTTATAAGATGAAAAACAGAAAAATGGTAATAAAACCGGCGAGCCAGATGGTGCTCCAAAGGACGAGCTCTACGGCTTCTTTTTTCTTTCCGTCAAAGAAAAGGAGCGCGGGGCGCCCTAGCATTATAAGAGCTGAGATCAAGGCGGATAAGACGAAAAGAAGGAGGAGGAAAACGGACACCGAGGTTGGGCTTATCCCCGCCGCCCACTTATCGGCGTATTGGAATATCTTGGATATCAAGACCACGTAGGCGGTGAGCCCGGAGGCCTCGAGAAGCCCGATTGTTGGCAAGGTCAGTTTGATTTTCATACTCAAAAGAATGGGATTTTATCCTTCAACGCGTAAAGCATAACTATTATACCTAGAAATAACGCTGTAAGTATCCCCGCTTTTACGAGATCTTTTTTAATGTACTTGGGATCGACTCTTTGGATTTCGGTTTCGGGGTTTGTTTTCTTTTTGGGCTCTTCAACGTCTTCGACCCTTCTGTTTTTATCAGTGGTCTGAGCTCGAAGCACCTCAAGTTTGCGACGTTCCCTGGAGCGCTCCTTTTCTTTCTTGGTTCTTTTACCCACAAATTAAAGTTTAGCACGCTCATCTTCGGGATCGGATTTCGGTATAATGAGTAATGAAGGTGAACGAAAAATTGCGCAATTTAGTAGCTCGTTTCGGCACTTGGTTGCGGACCAACAAACGCAAAATTCTCCTGACGCTCTGGTTCTTCCTATTTGTAGCTCTCGGGATCGCATATCCTCTTGTCTCCAAATACTACTCACTTCCTTTCCTAGATCCGCTTGGTTCGGGAGATGAGGGATCCCCAATAGTTCTTTCCGAATCCACGAAAAAAGAAGTTTCCCATCCTATAACCGGGGTCTTTTACACCGCGGAGGAGGAGTCCTCCTGGGTTGGCAGGAGACCATTGGGGGTCATGGTAGACAACCACTATCTGGCGCGTCCTTACCAGTTTGGTCTTCAAGGTGCCGATATTATTTACGAGGCGGTTGCAGAGGGAGGAATCACTCGCTTTTTGGCCCTCTTCCACAGTCAAAATGTCGGGAAAATTGGTCCCGTCCGCTCGGCCCGCGTTTACTATATGGATTTTGCCTTGGAATTTCCGGCGTACTACGCCCACGTAGGAGGGGCTTCCACGCCGGGACCGGCAAACATACATACCTATATAGCCAAAAACGACGTTCTTTCCTTAAATCAATTTAGACTGGGGTCGGCGACCTACACCTACGGCGGGGACGTGCGTTTTCCCGGGGGCGGGGTTCTATCCCACATTCACTACAGTTCAACCGACAAGCTTTCCCAAGCCGGCGAACTTCTTTACCCCGGGACTAATAAAATGCCCGCCTTTGAGCGGTGGAAGTTCAAATCCGACGCACCGTTTGCGGCGCGTCCTAAAGAGCAAAAGTTTTCGTTCAACTTTTGGTATTTTCCTGCTTACCAGGTCGGGTGGAGTTTTGAACCAAAAACCAATTCTTACTTGAGATGGCAGGGGGGAGAAGTACAAACCGACAAGGCAACTGGGAAACAGCTTTTCGCAAAAAATGTTGCTCTGGTTTATATGAGAGCGCGTTCGGCGGGGGATGGGACTTCTCATCGGCTCTACACTACAACCGGCGAAGGGGACGCCGTTTTGTACCAGGACGGGGTTGAGGTTTCCTCCACTTGGCGCCGCTCGAACCTCTCCTCAAGGATGAAATTTTTCAAGCGTGGGACGAACGAGGAACTGGAACTTAATCGGGGGTTGACTTGGATTGAGGTGTTGCCAAAGTGAGAGAGGGGGTGATAAAGAAAATATGCCGTTAGTTAGACCTGGAACGACAAAAACGAGGATCCGAAGAAGAGCTAGTTCGACTTCCGCTTCGGCAAAAGGAACTCTAAAGAAGCTTCTTGTTTCCCAGGTAAGAATTGATATTCTAAAGCTTTTCCTCCTAAAACCCGAGGCACGCTATCACGTTCGCGCCATAACCCGCCGCGTCGGGGCCGAAATAAACGCGGTCCGCCGTGAGCTCGAAAACCTTATCTCGCTGGGTCTCTTGACGCGTACCTCGCACAAAAATCGATTGATTTACTCGCTTCGCGAGGATTTTACCCATCTAAACGAGCTCTTGGGGCTTTTGGTAAAGGAGGAGGGTATCGGGCGAGCCTTGTCCGGCGGTCGTGGGCTGGGGGAGATAAAATTTGCTTTCATCTCCATCCCGTTTCTTCGCGGTCGGACTCCGGAACCGACCGACATAGACCTTCTTGTGGTCGGAGGAAGCGGGCTGACCAGAAAGATTACCAACCTCGTTCAGGAAGAAGAGAAGCGGCGGAAGCAGGAGATAAACTACGCGGTTTTGACGGAGAAGGAATTCGAGGAACTCAAGAAGCGTCGAGATCCTCTTATTCTTAAGGCACTTCTTCAGCCCAAGGTGATTTTGACCACCGAGGCGCAGCAGTACCTGACTATTTGAGCGTCTGTTAATATTTCATGAGGATGGGGCAGAAGATAATTCGCACTGGTAATTCTGTTGCTGTAACGCTGCCTGCCGAATTTGTTAAGATTCTAAACCTTCGGGCGGGGGATCCTGTGGAGGTAAGTGTGGACTACGTTAAGGGGGAAGTCACCTTCAAATTTCCCGTCGCCCGCCAACTCCCTCTTGATACCAAGAAGAAATGGAAGTAAAACCGCGTTGGATTCTCCTCGTAATTTTTGCCTTGACCGCGTTATCGTTTTTTATCGCCGCGGCCGGGTTTTTTTGGCCCGCGAATTTCGGGTTTGAAATCTTTGGAAAGCGTTTTGACCTTGATTTCTCCTTGAGGAGAGGACTTGATCTGCAAGGTGGTCTGCAGCTCGTTTTGGAGGCGGATATGGCGGACGTCGATCCCGCGGATCGCGAGCAAGCCCTGCAAAGCGCGCGAGCCGTAATTGAGCGTCGTGTCGATTTTTTAGGCGTCGCCGAACCCGTGGTCCAAACGTCTCGCCTGGGGGATTCTTATCGGGTTATTGTGGAGTTGCCGGGGGTTACCGACCCCGAGGAAGCGTTGGCTCTGGTTGGGCAAACGGCGCAGCTGGATTTTAGGGAAGGAGATACCTTAGCTCAAGAAACCGGTCTCACCGGTCGCGATTTGGAACGCGCGAGAGTTGACTTTGACCCCTCAACCGGCGCTCCGCAGATTGCGCTTGACTTTACCGCCGAAGGGGATAAAAAGTTCGAGGAGATAACGGGGCGAAACGTCGGCAAACCTTTGGCTATATTCTTAGATAAGGTTCTCTTGACCGCGCCCACCGTTCAGCAGAAAATAGTTGGCGGAAATGCAGTAATCACCGGGACCTTTACGGTTGAAGAGGCGACTCGCATTGTTGCCCAGCTCAACGCCGGTGCACTTCCAACTCCAATTTCGGTTTTAGAAAGGCGTCAAATAGGACCGACTCTGGGCAGTCAGGAACTATCCAAAGGCGTCGCCGCC
>JABAOF010001255.1_pt1 | contig 55186 bp, 53 predicted proteins | sample 7062171 | NCBI WGS metagenome assembly JABAOF01 (sample SAMN14538628, study PRJNA623070) | marine sediment metagenome | biome: marine biome [ENVO:00000428]; feature: marine pelagic biome [ENVO:01000023]; material: deep marine sediment [ENVO:00002113] | place: India: Gulf of Khambhat ... | reverse complement strand
TCGAGCGGCGGCAGGTCCGGCGCTTCCTGGACGACCGCCTCGATGTGGCCGGCCTCCTCCGAGTACTGCAACACCGTGGACCGGTACTCTCCGTGCAGCAGCAGCTGGATGCCCCCGAGTCCCCGCTGCACCTGGCCGATGCGGGCCACGGTGCCCGTGGTGTACAGCACCTCGGGCTTAGCCATGTCCACGTTCTCGCGCTGGGCCACGGCGAAGATCAACTGCTCCTCGCCCTTGAGGGCGGCTTCAATGGCCCGCAGCGTCCCGGGGCGACCCGCGCCGATGGGCGCGGTGACGCCGGGAAACATCACTGTCTCGCGCAGCGGCAGCACGGGCAGCCGCATGCGTGTCGAGGTCATCTCGGACATATCGTCCTCCCCTCCCGTCGAGGGGTCTCACTCGCGAAATCGGTCATAACAGGTCAGTGGAGCAGGGATCGTGCCATACGGACCCCTGCCAACCACCACTTCCACCGGGTGGAACACCCCCTTCTGAACCCGTGTTCCTGCCGCAGATGGCGGGCGCGCGGACCCGCCTGCCAATATGGCCGGTGGTCCCCGTTCGTGGCGATCTCCGGTTAGGGGGCCCGTGGGGCGACGTTGAGAAGGGCTCTGAGCTCGGACTCGGTGAACTGCTCAAGCAGCCCGGCCCGCGCGGTCGTCTCCCGCGCCGGCTCAGACCGGTCCGACTGGCATTCGAAGCGGATTATGTCGGCCGGCTCCGGAAACGTACGCTTGTCTTTCTTGGCCGGGACCATACCCGAGGTCCGGCCCACACGTTCCGCGGACCAGCGGCGCCCGCCGTCGTCGGTTACCCAACGCATTCGTGTCTCAAAGAGGCGTACTTTTCAGGTTGCCAAGGGGGTTACGGCCCTTTAATCTACCCCGGGTCTGGACCATATGCTACATGGAAGACAAGAACTTGGGCACCGTCGCGGCCCGACTGGCCGACGCCCTAGCAGGCTCCTACGAGATCGAGGGAGAGATCGGCCGGGGCGGCATGGGCGTCGTCTTCAGCGCCCGAGACATCAAGCTCAAGCGCCGTGTAGCGATCAAGGTCCTCCCCCCTGAGCTAGCCTACCGCGAAGAAATCCGCAAGCGCTTCCTGCGGGAGGCGCAGACCGCCGCGCGCCTCTCCCACCCCCACATCGTGCCGATCCACGCCGTGGGCGAGGACGAGGGACTGGTCTACTTCGTGATGGGCTATGTCGACGGAGAGTCGCTCGCCGCCCGCCTGAGGCGCCGCGAGCGCCTCCCGGCCGAAGAGGCCCGCCGGGTCATGAAGGAGACGGCAGACGCGCTGGGACTCGCCCACGCGATGAGCGTGATCCACCGGGACATCAAGCCCGACAACATCCTGCTCGAAGGCACCCGCCGCCGCGTGGTGGTGACGGACTTCGGGATCGCCAAGGCGCTCACGGACGCCGGCGGGGGGACCCTCACCGGGACAGGCGTGGCCATTGGGACCCCGGCCTACATGAGCCCGGAGCAGGCCGCGGGGGAGAAGGAGATCGACGCCCGGAGCGACATCTACTCCCTGGGGGTCGTGGCCTACGAGATGCTCACGGGAGACATCCCGTTCAAGGCACCGACCGTCGCGGGAATGCTGCTGAAGCAGGTAACCGAGGTGCCTGTGGACATTCACAGCGTCCGGTCCGACTGCCCCCAAGAACTGGCCTCCACGGTGATGCGCTGCCTCGACAAGGAGCCGGAGAATCGCTGGCCCACGGCCGACGCCCTGCGCCGGGCCCTGGAGAGCCGGACCTCGGCGCCCTACCGACCCCGCTCCCCCCTGAGCCGCCGGCCCAGCCGCGCTGGGGCGGCCCGTGCGCCAGCCCGCGCGCAGCGCTCAGACCGGCCGGCACGACCACCTGCCCGCCAGAAAGACGCCGAGTGGTGGGACTGGTTCAGCGAGGGTCGTGCCCCGGCCCGCAGGCCCCGGGCACGGCCCGAGCGCCGGCGAGAGGCGCCGAAGACCCCGGCGAAGCGCGCGCAGGCAGGCGAGCCGGGCATCGTGCGGAAGTTCCGAGCCAACTTCGCATCATACGTCTCGGTGTGCGGCGGTCTCCGTCTCCTTCTGCTGAACGTCGTCACGGGGATCGATTCACCCTGGTTCCTCTTCCCCGCCATCGGCTGGGGGATCGGCCTCGCATCCCAGTACGGCAAGTTGTGGTCGGCGGGCTACAGCATGCGCGACGTGCTAAACCGCCCGCCGGCGTCAGACGCCCTCCCCGTGCCAGGCAAAGCAAGCTCCGCGCAGGCGGCGCTGCCGGCGGCCGTGCTCGAGCCGACCTCAGGCGAGTTCGGCACAATGGCCGGGCAGATCGAGCAGATGCGCAAGGACCACACCGCCATCGTGCGGCTGGTGGAGAAGCTACCGGAAGCCGACCGTGACATGCTCCCCGACGTGGTGCCCACGGTGAATGCACTCATGGAGCGGGCCGTGGAGCTGGCGCGCACGCTGCAGGCCATGGACCGCGACGTGGACGACGCGGCCGTCGCGCGCCTCGACGCACGGATTCAGGAGCTCGAGAGCGGCCCGGCGGATGCTGAGACCGAGCGACGCCTCGACCTGCTGAAGCGCCAGCACGCCGCCCTAAAGGAGCTGGTGAAGCGGCGCGGCAAGGTGGAGTCACAGTTCGAGTCGTGCGTGCTCGCGGTGCAGAACGTGCGGTTTGACCTGCTGCGGCTGCGCTCCGCCGGCATGGAGCAGGTCCTCGGAGACCTCACGTCGGCCACGCAGCAGGCCCGGGCGCTGAGGATCGACGTCGAGGCGGCAATCGACGCAGCGGGGGAGATCAAGGAGGCGTTGGGGAGGGGTGTGACCCGCTAGGGCGATAAGGGAACTCCTCAGTATCCGTGCATCTCCCTCATCGCCGCCGTCATGTCCGCCACCTGCGGCAGGATCACATCCTCCAGCTCCGGCGAGTAGGCGACGAATGTGTCGCTGGCCGCCACACGCTTCACCGGCGCATCCAGCCAGGAAAACAGCTCGTCCGCGATGCGCGCCGCGATCTCCGCGCCGTACCCCCAGGAGAGAGAGTCCTCGTACGCCACGATCACCTTGTTGGTCTTCCTGACCGACTCGGCGATCCCGTCCCAGTCCACCGGATCGAGTGAGCGCAGGTCTATGACCTCCGCGTCGATCCCGTCGCTCTCGGCAAGCTCCTTCGCCGCCACCAGCGACCGCTGCACGACCGCGCCGTAGGTGATCACGGTGAGGTCCGTCCCTTCCCGCACGACCTTCGCCTTCCCGAAGGGGATCATGAAGTCGGGACCCGGATACGCCGCCTTGTTGTAAGTCTGGCGGTAGAGGTGCTTGTGCTCCAGGAATAGCACCGGGTCGTCGCACCGGATGGCGGTGCGGAGCAGGCCATTGGCGTCGAGTGCCGTGGACGGACAGACAACGCGTAGCCCTGGGATGTGTGTGAAGAGCGATGCTCCCGTCTGCGAGTGGTAGATCGCGCCGCCCTTGAGGTACCCTCCGTAGGTAGCCCGCACGACAGCCGGACACGCAAACGCGTTGTTACTGCGCCAGCGCAGGACGGCCATCTCGTTGCGGATCTGGTGATATCCGGGCCAGATGTAGTCGAAGAACTGGATCTCCACGACGGGCTTGATACCGCGGGTCGCGAGGCCCACCGCCCGCCCAATGATGTTCGCCTCGGCGAGCGGCGAGTTGTACACCCGGTGGGAGCCGAACTTCTTCTGCAGCCCCCAGGTCACCTTGAAGACCCCGCCCTTCCCCCTGAGATCCTCGATATGCTCATCGCGGGACAGATCGGCGATATCCTCGCCGAACATCACGATCCGCGGGTCCCGTCTCATCTCGTCCTCGAGGCATTTGTTCAGGAGATCCACCATGGTGGTGGGCTCTCCCTCGAGGCGCGGATCGTCTTCGGTATCGAACTCCTCGCTCGTGGGGTCCACGTCGGGTGAGTAAACGTAGAGTTCCACCGTGTCGGCCGCAGGCTGTGGGGCGGCCAACGCCACCTCCGTGGCCAGGTCCACATCCTCCGCGACCTTGGCAGTGATCGCCTCGATCTCCGCCTCGGTGGCGACTCCGTCGGCGATCAGCTTCGCCGGGAACGTCACCAGCGGATCGCGCCGCGCCTCCTCGTCGCGCTCCCATCCCGGCTTGTAGTGCAGCTCATCGTCGGATAGGGAGTGGGAGTAAGGCCGGATCACGCTGGCGTGGATCAAGGCCGGACCTTTGCGGGCGCGGCAGTAGCCGATCGCCGTGGACAGCACGTCGTACGACTGAAGCGGATCACAACCGTCCATGTCGTCGACGTACAGGTTGGGGAAGCAGGCCATGATGCTCGATATCGAGCCGCCGGCCGTCTGAACCTCCACCGGAACGGAGATCGCGTAGCCGTTGTCTTCGATGAGGAACAACACGGGGAGCTGGAGATTGCTCGCCGTATTCATCGCCTCCCAGAACTCGCCCTCACTCGTGGTCCCATCGCCAGAGGAGCAGAACACGACCTCGTCGCCCTTGATCATCTCCTCCCGATCGGAGATCTCCGCTATCTGGTCATAGCGCAGCCACGCCTCGGCGCATCCCAGGGCGTTCAGGTACTGGGTGCCCGTAGGGCTCGATGAGCTCACGATGTTGAGGTCCTTGTGGCCCCAGTGGGACGGCATCTGGCGGCCGCCCGAGTTGGGGTCGTCGGCCGCCGCCACAGCCGAGAGCAGCATCTCCGTGGGCGTCATCCCCAGGGCCAGACAGAGGGCTCGATCCCGGTAGTAGGGGTAGAACCAGTCGTATCCCGGCTTGAGTAACATCCCGGCTGCCACCAGGACTGCCTCGTGCCCGGCCCCGGAGATCTGGAAGAAGATCCGGTTCTGCCGCTTGAGCTGGATCTCCTTGTCGTCCAAACACCGGGACGTCAGCATCAGCCGGTACATCTCCAGCAGCCTCGGCTTCTCCAGCCGGGCCGCCGGCTTCCGCTTCGCTCGTGCCTTGGACTTGCTGCGTTCGTTGGTACGGGAGGTCATAGGCAGGCAAAGATAACAGGCTACTTCAGCTTCGTGAGCCTCCGGAGAGCCTCCAGCTTTTCGATGGCGGACTTCGAAGAAGTCGACTCACCGGTGGTGAGAATCGCATCCCGCACATCCAACAACACCTCCAGAATCAACTGCTCGCGCTGGAACGAAGAGTCGAGATCCGCCATGCGGCCTTCGTCCCCCGCCTGCCGGGCACGATCGTACGCCTCGCGGTAGATGCTCTCGAGGTTGGTGAGAATGCGCTCTCGGGAACGGGCGCTCATGGACTCAATGATGACGTCAATACTCCATCACCACCAGCCCACTCGGGACCTTCGGCGTGAAGTAGGTGGACTTCTGCGGCATCACCCCACCCGCGTCTGCCACCGCGAACACCTGCTCGATGGCGGCGGGATTGAGCAGCACCCCCGCGGCGGCATTCCCCTGCTGCACCTCGTCGATGACGTGATGGGCCTCAGCGCTGTAACCGATCCGGGCTCCTTCGCCGGCCAGCGCCCGCAGCCGCTTCACCACGATCTCGTCCACTCGGGCGACGTCGAGCGACGCTACCGCCGGCTCGTTGGCGAAAGGGAGGTCGCCCAGGTTCGCACCACCCTTGAGCAAGTAGGCGAGGGCTAGGCCACCCGGCAGCACCACGATACACGCCGTGCCGCGCCCCTTGAGCGTGGCGAGTTCCTCAGCGTAGTTGACCTGGCTGGGGAGCTCTCGCATCTGGAATCTCTCACGCAGGCCGTTCGTCAGGGCCTCCCCGTCCACCTTCGCTCCGTACACGAGCCGGTGCGTGGGAAGCACCAACAGACCCGGGTCGCCCGCGGGCACAACGAGCGCCGGTAGGCGACCCGCGGCGGGGTGCTCGCCCCAATAGGCCACGGCCGTCTCGTAGCGGTGATGCCCGTCGGCGATGTAGAGTTGCTCCCCCCCGGCAGCCTGCGCGAGGGCCGCGGCGCGCTTGCCGGTCACGCGCCACACGGTGAGGTCTACCCCCAACAGCTCTGCCTCGGTCAGCGGCTTCTTCTGGGTCGCCTCCTCCAGCAGGCCCTGGAGCGAGCCGTCCTCGTCCCGCGCGACCATGAAGAGCGCCTCGAACATCGCCTCGGTCGCCCTAAGCAGCGCGAGGCGGTCCTCCTTCGGGCCGGTGTGCGTCCGCTCGTGGGGCTTTATGCGGCCGGTGCCGAACGGCTCGACGGCCACGCCCCCGACGACCCCGGTCCGCACTAACGGATTTCCGTCGGGAGTGGCGAACGCCTGGCGCAGTACGGTGACCGACTCTCTGTCGTCCGGCGCCAAGACCCCCAGCTTGCGCCACTCCGCCAACAGCCTGGCCGCGTTCTCGTACCGATCGTCGTCGCCGGCCGGGAGGATGAGGTGCACGACGTTGTGTGGATCGCGCTGCGCGAGCCTTTCCCGCTCCTCGGGTGAGATCACGTCATAGGGCGGAGCGATCAGGTCGCTCAGCCGCTGCTGCTCGGCGTAGCGCTGTCCGACGAAGGGCGCGACCAGCGGTGCTGCAGGTTGCTCAGCCAACGTGCCCATCCTCCGTTTCGCCCTGTGAGTCAGGTTTCCCACGGACGCGCTGCGCGCATCGCCTCATCCAGCAACCAGCGGTACGACGCGAGCCGGTTCGGGGCAATCTCGCCTCCCTCCACCGCCTGCGCCACGGCGCAGCCCGGTTCCTCCAGGTGCCGGCAGTTGTCGAACCGGCAATCGGCGGCGAAGGGACCGAATTCCGGGAACGCGGCCGCGACCTCCTGTGGTTCGAGGCCCCACAGCCCGATGTCTCGCAGCCCCGGCGTGTCCACCACGAACCCACCCACACCAAACGGGTGCATCTCGGCGGCGACAGTCGTATGGCGCCCGGCCCGGGACTTCTCGCTCACCTCACCCGTCCTCAGCTTGAGTCCCGGCTGCAGTGCGTTCAAGAGGCTCGACTTGCCCACTCCAGTCGGTCCAGTGAACAGGGACACGTGCCCTTCTAGATGCCCCCGCAGCTCCTCGAGCCCCCGCTTCTTCGGCACACTGGTGTAGACCACCGCGTATCCAGCCTCCTCGTAGGGCCGTCCGAAGGCAGCGCACTGCTCCACCAGATCACACTTGTTGACTACCAGCGCCACCGGCAGACCGTTCGCACCAGCCACCGCCGTGAATCGGTCAATGAGGTGCGGATCCCATTCGGGCCGCTGCACCGAGCCCACGACCACCACCCGGTCTACGTTGGCGGCTACGTTGCGCTCCCCACGCCGTTTCCCGGGTGTGCGCCGCTTGAGCACGGAGCGGCGGGGGTGCACCTCCTCGATGGTCATCGAGCCATCGGGATGGTCTCGCACCGTCACCGCGTCGCCCACGAGGATGCGGGGCCGCCCCTGCTTCAGACGCCCGCGCAGAGACGCCTCGAGCCGCATGCCGTCACTGTAGACCCCGTAGCGGCCCCCCGTCTTCGAGAGGACCACACCCCGGTGTTGCCCTACCAATTGGGATGCTCCTTGCTCACAGCTATCGCCCGATCGAGCTGCTCCTTCACCTCGTAGAGGGTGAGCCGGCGCACGCCCGCGTCCGCTTCTTCGGGCGTGCTACCGTAGACCAGATATGGGGTCTCGAGATGCCCCACGGGCCGATCCCCGCTCGCGGACCAGCGCACGAACAACACGGCGGCGCCGAAGCGTCCGCTCTCGTCGGGCTCCTCGTCGACGAAAATCGCTGCCGAGTACGGCTCCCCGTCGGCGCCCTCGAAGGCGGGCGGCCGACTGTGAATCTCGAGATAGCCCCCCAGGGTCGAGTCGTCGATCACCGTCGACCCAGAGTCTCCTTCGCGAGACTTGCCGCCATGAACGCTACGTTGGCGGGGCGCTCGGCGAGGCGGCGCATCAGGTAGGGGTACCACGCGGTGCCGAAGGGAATGTACACCCGCATGTTGTAACCTTTGGCGTGCAACTCCTCTTGCAGGTCCCGTCGCACGCCGTAGAGCATCTGGAACTCGAAGCGCTCAGGGGGAATGTCTCGCCGCTCCACGAACGCGAGGGCTTCGTCCACCAAGGCGGCATCGTGCGTGGCGATGCCCGGGTAGTTGCCCTCGGCCAGCAGCCTTTCCATCAACTGCACGAACGACGCGCTTACCTCGTTCCGCTTCTGGAATGCCACCGAGGGTGGCTCTGCGTAGGCCCCCTTGCAAAGGCGCACGCGTGCTCCGAGCTCGACAAGATCGTCTACGTCCCGGGCCGACCGCCGAAGGTAGCTCTGGATCACGACGCCCGTGAGGTCTCCGAACTCTGGGTGCAGCTCGTCGTAGAACAGGCGCAGCGTCCGCTCGGTGTGCTCGGAGCTCTCCATGTCCACCCGGACGAAGATATCCCGCTCCCGGGCCCGGGCCAGAATTGCGCGCATGTTCTCGAGGCAGAGATCGCGCCCGATGTCGAGGCCGAGCTGCGTGAGCTTCACCGACACGTTCCCGTCCACGCCTGAGTCGGCGATGGCGTCGACGATGCTGATGATATCGTCTCGCGCGGCGCGGGTCTCCGCGGCGCTCGAGACGCTCTCGCCCAACAGGTCCAGGCTCACCATGATGCCCTTCGCATTCATGGCCTTGCTCGCCTCGATGGCGCTGTCCAGCGTCTCGCCCGCTACGAACCGGGATGCTATGCGGCGCGCCAAGCGATTCCGCTTGAGGAAACTGAAGATCCCTTGGTGGTCGCTGAGCCAGAGGAAGGTGCGCCGCAGCACGAAAGGGCGGTGCCCGATCAGGTGGGGGGGTAGAAGTGCACGTTGCCCGCCGCCATGCTCTTGAGCCTGGGGCAGGGCGTGAACCGGTCACCGTACTTCTCGGCCAGCTCCTCCAGCGTCTCGACTGCCTTCTCGGCGCCGATGTCATCGAGGTACCGCAGGGGACCGCCGCGGAAGGGCGGGAAACCGATGCTCAGGATGGCCCCGATGTCGCCGTCCCGGGCTGAGCGGACCACCCCCTCGTCGAGGGCCCGGGCCGCCTCGTTCAGCATCGAGTAGACCAGGCGCTGATGCACGTCGTCGCGCGGCACGCGGGAACTGGCCTCCGCCCCGATGATCTCGTAGACCGTCTCATCCACCTCCCGCCTCTTGCCGCCCTCGTAGCGGTAGAAGCCACGCCCGCTCTTGCGGCCCAGCCGCCTGTCCCGGGTCATGTCTACGAGGCCCTCCGTCGGCTTCATCCGATCACCGAACGCCTGGTGCAGCACGGTCGAGGCCTTGCGCGCAACGTCGAGCCCGATCTCGTCCAGCAGCGTGATGGGGCCCACGGGGAACCCGAACTTGGTCATCGCCTTGTCGAGCGTCTCGACGGTGACGCCCTCCTGCAGCAGGCGCCCCGCCTCGATCAGATACGGCCCCAGGATGCGGTTCACCCAAAACCCGGGGCGGTCCTGCACCACGATCACCGTCTTGCCCATCGCGCGGCCGAACGCCACCGCCGACACCGTGACCCACGCCGCCGTACGGTCGGTGACGATGACCTCGAGCAGCGGCATCTTCTCGACCGGCGAGAAGAAATGCATCCCAAGCACACGATCCGGCCGCTGTGTCACCTCGGCGATCCGGGCGATGGGGATCGTGCTGGTGTTGGAGGCGATCACGCAGTCGTCGCGCACCTGCCCCTCGACGGCCTCGATGACCTGGCGCTTGACGTCCAGATCCTCGAACACCGCCTCGATCACCAGGTCCGCCCGCCCGAAGCCCGCCCAGTCGGTGCCGCCCGACAGCATCCGTTCCAGCTTGCGGTACTCGTGCCTCGTGATGCGGTGGCGCTTGAGGCGGCCCTTGAGAATCCCCCAGGCGTTCTTGAGTCCCTTGCCGACGCTCGCGAGATCGGTGTCCCGAAAGCGCACGTCCACTCCTGCTTGTGCGACCGCTACCGCCCCAATCCCGGATCCCATGAAGCCGGCGCCTATCACGCCGAGGTTTGCGACGGGCCGCGGCTCGGGAGCTGCGCCCTCCACCCCGGGGTCCTTCTTGAGCTCTGTCGTGGCGAGAAAGATCTGCACCAGGTTGCGCGACACCTCGTGTATCGCGAGCTCGGCGAAGAAGGCCGCCTCCATGTCCAGCCCAGCCTGCAGTCCGTGTCGCATCCCGTGCTGCACCGTCTGGAGGGCGGCTTCCGGAGCTGGGTAGTGCCCACCCGTCTTCTTGAGCAGCTGCTTCTTGGCAGTGGTATACACGACCCGCCGCCCCAGCGGGTTCTTGTCGAGCGCGAGGGACGCGGCGTCCCGCTTCCGGCGCTTCGGCTTCCAGCCGCCGGCCAGCCTTTCCGCCGCCTCAAACGCTACGCGCTCGAGAATGGCCGGGTGCACCAGCTCGTCTACGATTCCCGCACGGTAGGCACGCATCGCCGGGAGCTGTTTGCCCGCCAGAATGATGTCCAGCGCGGCCCGCACGCCGATCAGCCGCGGGAGGCGCTGGCACCCGCCCATGGCGGGGATGATCCCGAGGTGGATCTCGGGGAGTCCGATGCGGGTCTTCGGGTGGTTGGTGGCAATGCGATAGGAGCAGGCGAGGGCTGCCTCCAGTCCCCCACCCACGGCCGCCCCGTGAATGGCGGCAACGATGGGCTTGCCGAGCCGCTCGATGCGATTCACCAGCGCCTGGCCCTGCCTCACGAGGTCGTAGGCCTCCTCGCGCGTCTGGAGGGCTACGAACGCCTCGATGTCGGCGCCGACGATGAACGTGTCTGGCTTGCCCGAAACCAGCACTACGGCGCGGATCCCGTTGTCGGTGGCGAACTGGTCGAGGCATTCCTCCAGCTCGTCGCGCACGTCCCGGGTGATCTTGTTGACCGACTCACCCGGGAGATCGAGCTCGAGCCGCGCGATCCCATTCCGCACGGCAATGGTGAAGGCGCTCACGTCAGGCCCGCTCCAGGATCATGGCGAAGCCCATCCCTCCCTGCGCGCACACCGAAATGAGCCCGAACTGCACGTCGCGGCGCTTCATCTCGTTCGCCAGGGTCATCGTGATCCGCCCACCAGTTGCGCCGAAGGGGTGCCCGATGGCAATCGAGCCACCCATGACGTTCAGGGTGTCCCAGTTCACGCGACCGATGGCCTCCGAGCGCCCCAGCCGCTGCTCGGCCCACTGCTGCGACTCGAAGGCCTCGATGTTCGACAGGACCTGTGAGGCGAAAGCCTCGTGCATCTCCACCAGCCCCAGCTCCTCGAACCCGATCCCCGCGCGGTCGAGTGCCTCCGGCACCGCGTAGGCGGGGCCCATGAGGAGCTGGTCGCCGGGATCGAGCGCCGCCACCGCATAGGAACGAATGAAGGCCAGCGGCTCGTACCCTAGGCTGCGCGCCGCTTCCTCACTCATCAGCAAGACCGCCGAGGCTCCGTCCGTGAGGGGCGAAGCGTTCCCCGCCGTCACCGTGCCGTACTTCTTGTCGAACACCGGCTTCAATTCGGCCAGCTGCTTCAAGGAGGTATCGGCGCGCACGCCGTTGTCCCGGTCCACAGGCGCTCCCGAGCCCGGCACGAAGATCGGTGCGATCTCGGCTAGCAACCGCCCGTCCTCAGTGCCCCTGTGCGCGAGCTCGTGGCTCCGCAGCGCGAACTCGTCCTGTGCCTCCCGCTTGATGCCGTTGATCTTCGCCATCTTCTCCGCCGACTGGCCCATTGTCTCACCCGTGGACGGCTCCGCGATGGCGGGGGTCACGGGAACGAGATCCTTGGGACGAAATGCCGAGAGCAGCTTCAACCGCTGGGCGGGCGTCTTAGCCCTGGAGAGGTTTGTCAACAGCTCCGAGAACCGCTTGGAGTGCAGGATCGGAACGTCCGAGAGGCTCTCCGCGCCGCCCGCGATTACCACGTCGGCGTGACCCAGCACGATCTGGTCGTGGCCCAACGCGATGGCCGCGTTGGCCGACGCGCACGCGCGGTTGACCGACGCGGCGGGAATGCTGGCGGGGAACTGCGGCAGGAGGCTGACCTCGCGCGCGATGTTCGGCGCAAGAGCACTCGGGACGACTTGACCAAAGTAGATCTCGTCGACGTCCTTGCCGGAGAGGTTCGCCCGATGCACCAACTCGACGACCGCGTGCTTTCCCAGCCCCACCGCCGAGATATCCTTGAGCACCGTGCCCGCCTTGCAGAACGGCGAGCGACACCCCGCTACCACCGCAACGCGACGTCCGTTTCCGATTTGGCGCATTACCATAGACGGTGAGGTCAACGAAAGCTATGCGGGGCACGTCAGCCGGGCCAGCACCGCCCTTGTGGGCGACGGCCCCTACCGACCACTATTCCCTCGGACGTTGCGCCAGGATGCTCGCGATCGCCTTGGTACGCCCGTCGAGGATCTCCAGCACCTCACGTGCCAGCACGATCTCGAACGGCTTGACTAGGGACCACAGCTCTCCGGACTTCAGGAGGTGATCATCCGAGGTCGGACCCCACCCCAGGTCTCGCTGTTGCTCGAGGAAGGTCTCCGACATGAAGTAGCCGCCCGGCTTGACGGCCTCGAGGAACTGGGGTATGCGCTCGCGGTCGAGATAGTTGAAGATCATGACGACATCGAACTGGCCATCGGGGAGTGGATCCTTGGTGAGGTCGGCCATCAGCCACTGCACAGTGACCCCGGCCTTGCCGGCGGCCGTCTCGGCGGCCTTCAACCGCTCTGGATCGATGTCCACCGCTACGACCTCGGCTCCCCGCTCGGCGGCCGCGATCGCGTGAGTACCATCCCCGCACGCCAGGTCCAGTACGCGCATACCGCTTCCAATGATGCCAGCATGCCACTGGAACCACGTGCTCGGCACTTCCCGACCACTCGCAGCTGACACGCTAATGGAAGCTCCTTTTTCGTTTGAGACCAGGGCGGGCTACCTCGACACGATGGCCGCTGAGCAGGTGGACCTGCTGGTCATCGGAGGCGGCGTGACCGGTGCCGGTATCGCCCGGGACGCTGCAATGCGCGGAATCCGAACCGCCTTAGTCGATAAAGGCGACTTTGGATCCGGGACCAGCTCCCGCTCGTCGCGGCTCATCCACGGTGGGCTGCGCTATCTGGAGCACGGCCACCTGCGCCTGGTCTTCGAGGCGAGCCGCGAGCGCCGAATCCTCAGAAAGATAGCACCCCACCTGGTGTGGCCGCGTTCCTTCCTCTTTCCCGTGCACAAGGGAGGCCGCGTCCCTCGCTGGAAGGTCGCAGCCGGGCTGTGGCTGTACGATCTCCTCGCGCTGTTCCGCAATGTGCGCCGCCACGAGACGCTCGGCAAGCAGGCCATGCTCAGGGCGGAGCCGGGCCTCCGGTCCAAGGGCCTCAAGGGCGGAGCACGTTACTACGATGCCCAGTGCGACGACGCGCGACTCGCGCTCGCCAACGTACGGGATGCCGCCAGGCACGGCGCGCTGGTCGCGAACTACGTACAAGTGGACCAACTGGAGTCCGCCGACGAGCGGACCCGCGGAGCCCGCGTGACCGATCTCGTGACGGGCGAGCAGCACGCGATCCGCGCCCTGGTGGTGGTGAACGCCACGGGGCCGTGGTCCGACGAGCTGCGGGCGTCCGAGGGCGAGCGCGCCACGCTCCACTGCACGAAGGGCTCACACGTGGTCGTGTCGCGGCGGCGTATGGGGAACCATGAGGCGCTCCTCCTCACTTCGCCCATCGACGGGCGTGTCATGTTCATGATTCCGTGGGGGACACTCACCTACATCGGCACCACGGAAACCGAGTGTGAGCAGCGACCCGACGAGGTGCGGGCCGACGCCGACGACGTGATCTACTTGCTGCGGTCGATCAACGCCTACTTCCCCGAGGCCAGGCTCACCTTCGACGACGTGCTGGCTACCTGGGCCGGGGTGCGCCCGTTGCTACGGAAGGCCGAGTCAGAGGACCCCAACGCTGTCTCGCGGGAACACACGATTCTGGAGAGCGGCACCGGCCTCGTCTCCATCGTGGGCGGGAAGCTCACCACCTACCGCAAGATGGCGGCGCAGGCCGTGGACGTCGTGAGCCGGCGGCTGCGCGCACTCGACGGGCGGCCCCTGCCCCCCCGAGCTCTCACCGACAGGCGACCACTGCCCGGCGGCGAGATGCAGGACCTGGAGGTGCTGATCAACTCCACCGAAGCCGAGGGGCTGCCGCGGGCGGTCGCGACACATCTGGTGCACACCTATGGCAGCGAGACGCCGGCCGTGACCCGCCTGGCCCAGTCGGACCCCGCCATGGCCGATCCGGTGGTGGACGGACATCCCACGCTCTGGGCGGAGCTGGTGCACGCCATCCGTCGGGAGATGACCATCACTCTGGGCGACCTGCTCATCCGCCGCACGCACCTCTTCTATGCAGCACCGGCGCAGGCTCTGGAGCGCGCGCCGGATATTGCGCAGCTCGCCGTGCGCGAGATGGGCTGGGACGAGGCCCGGCGCGCCGCGGAGCTGGATGCCTACAAGTATGAGGTGGAGCGGAGCCTCGCTTTCCGTCAGGATCTCTGGGGCACCGAGCCCTAGCGGTCGGAGCCACCCACGGTCGGAAGCTCCGACGCCTCGACCCGCTCGTCGCGGAACCGTCTTGCCGCCTTGTACGCCTCCTTCAACCGACTCATGAGCTCGCCACGCCTGTCATACAGGCGCTTGTGCGCCCGCGCCTTTCTCTTGGAGAGCGCGTACGACGCGAGCAGCGGGAAGCCCACCGTGCCGTCGCAGTAGCAGACCACGGCGTCGGGCAGTCGGTCGGGATCCACCTTCCCCCAACTCACTGCCTCGGCAGGCGTGGCACCGGAGAGGCCGCCCGTGTCGGGCCGCGCGTCGGTGATCTGCAAGAAGTAGTCGTGCCCCACCTCCTCGATCCCCAGAACCTCTTGGATCTGAGGCTCGGTTTGGAGCACGAAGTTCTTGGGACTCCCGCCACCGATGATGAGCACGCCGCTCCTGCCACCCCCTTGCTTGGCTCCTAGCACGATGGCGGCGGTCTCGTTCACGTCGGCCGAGACGTCATAGGCCAGATCGTAGCCGTCCAACGCTATCTCCGCGACGTTCATGCCGATGGACGAGTCGCCCGGTGAGGACGTGTAGATAGGCACGCCGCAGTCGTGCGCCACCGTGAGCAGCGACTTGTGCTCCAGCCCCAGCGCCCGCTCCCGCTCCTTCAGGTAACCGCCTAACAGGTAGTGATACTCGGCACTGCTCATGGGCCGCTGGAACTCGTCGCCCTTAGAGACGTCGCGGATGAACTCGTCGGTCCTCAGAAGGGCTCCGTAGTCCACGTAGATGTCGTAGATCCGCACCACACCGTGCTCTCGCAGATCCACGTCGTCGGCAAACGGCGTGCCACGGTGGAGAGAGTACCCCAGGGCGAAGTGCGCATCGTGGTAGAGGTTGGCGCCGGTGGAGACGATCCAATCGACGAAACCGGCCTCGATCAGGGGGATCACGGTTGACATCCCAAGACCCGCCGGCGTCAGGGCGCCGGTGACACTCATTCCGACGGTAGCGTCCTCGGCGAGCATCCGCTCGACGAAGAGCTGACAACCCTCCCGCAGCCGGCCCGCGTTATAAGCCAGGAATGCGTTGTCGATGAGGTCGACCACGGTCTCCTCACCCCGCACTGGACGGGGCGCGATCGGCATTCCTCCAAGGAGCTGCCTCTTGCGCTGGTTCATCTCACCATCCTCTCCCGCTAGGCTTCACACCAGCTGTGCTGCCATTCGCTCTTTGGCATCGCTGATGATCCGTACCACCTCCTTTGGATCGTCGGTGACGTGGTACAGATCAAGATCCTCCTTAGAGATCTTCCCCTCGTGCGCCACGCGGTCACGTAGCCAATCGAGGAGTCCCCTCCAATACTCGCTCCCCACCAGGACGACCGGCATGTCCCGCACCTTGCCCGTCTGGATCAGCGTGAGGGACTCGAACAGCTCGTCCATCGTCCCAAATCCTCCGGGGAAGCAGATGAACGCAAGAGAGTACTTGGCCAGCATCGTCTTGCGCACGAAGAAGTAGCGAAAGTTGACGACCCGATCCAGGTACCCGTTGGCACCCTGCTCCTCCGGTAGCTCGATGTTGAGCCCGATGGACAGCGTGCCGGCTTCGCGCGCCCCTTTGTTCGCTGCCTCCATGATCCCCGGGCCCGCACCCGTCATGATGGCGAAGCCCTGCTGTCCCAACAGGCGCGCCGTTTCGCTGGCCAGCTCGTATGTGGAATCACCCGGCTTGGCGCGTGCCGACCCGAAGATCGTCACGCAGGCGCCGACGTCGGCCAGTTCGTCAAAACCCTCCACGAACTCGCCGAGGATGCGCAGGGCACGCCACGGGTCCGTCTGCGTGAACGCCGCATGTTCCGGCGCCACGGGAGACGTGAAGAGCTGCTCGTCCGCCGTGACGGAGATGCGAGGCCGCCCCCGCGACTCAGGCTCTGAGTGCTTCGATCGCTTGGACATGGTCGTCGGTGAGGTTATAGAAGAAAGGAGAGAGGCGCACGTGTCCCGGCCTGGCGTCGGCCACCACACCTTCGCTCGCCAGCCCAGCCACAGCGGCGGCCGGGTCGCTGCTGGGAATCATCACGATGGCTGCGCGCTCCTCGGGGGCGGGGGCCACCTTCGGGGCCAGCCCTGCGTCCTGCGCACGCGCGACGAGGTCGTCGGTCAGCGCCTGGGTCACCTCACGAATCCGCGGCACACCTATCTCGCGGATCACCTCCAGCCCACCCAGCTGCGCGTAAACGGCCGCGAGGGCGGGTGTTCCCTGCTCGAAGCGGCGGGCGTCATCGTGCCACTCGATGTTCCGGACGTTGAAGTCGAACTGCCTTGCGTGCGCGAACCACCCCGTCACGGTCGGCGTGAGCCGGCGCGTAAGCTCCTCTCGCACGTAGAGAAACACGATCCCTGGTCCACCCAGCAGCCACTTGAGCCCCCCCGCGCATAGGAAATCCACGCCGGTCTCGTGCACGTCGAACGGGAGTTGCCCCACGCTCTGGTAGGCATCCACGAAGCAGAGCGCACCCTTGGCGTGGGCCGCGTCGCTCACCGCTCTGATGTCCTGGATCGCCCCCGTCGTGTAGAACACGTGGGAAGTGGCCACCAGCGCCGTGCGCTCATCGACCGCCGCGGCGAGGGCTTCCACCGGCACCGTCACGCCGTCGGGACTCCGCACCACCTCCACCTCCACACCCCGGCTCCGTTTGGCGAGCCACTGGTACGCGACCGTAGGGAAGTCGAGCTCAGTCGTCACTACCCTAGGTCGCCCGGAGTAGTCCAGCGCGCCCGCGACCACCGCGCTGGCCGTGGAGATGGAAGCATGCAGCGCGATCTCTCCCGCATCGGCGCCGATCACGCCAGCGTACTCGCGCCGCAGCCGATCGAGGGACTCCCACCACACGTCGTACCAGGCCGCTGCGCCGCGGGACTCCCACTGGCTCACGAACTCGTCGACCTTGGCGCGAGAGCGGGTGGAGAGCGCCCCCAGCGAGCACGAGTTGAGATAGATCTGTCGCTCGAAGATGGGGAACTCAGAGCGGTAGTGAGCGAGAGGGTGTACACTGGCGGTGCTTGCGAGGGCCATAGCCGCCAATATACAAGTAAGGTTAAGTGGGGGTCAGGGAGTCGATCGGTCGGGTGCGAGCGGCGAGCGGCGCACGATCGAGACCAGGCTCACGGCTGCCCAGACGCCCTCCAGAATGATGAAGCCGGCGCGGCGATCGGCTATGGCGACACCCGTTAGCAGGAGGGCACCCACTAAATTGCACCATAGGTAGGCGGCACCGGAGCTGGCCCACCGGCGCCGCTGCAGCAGCACGTAGGCAACTAGGATCAGGCCCGCGCCCACCAGAGAGGCAACTTGCAGAACGAGGCTCATGGGAGTTCATCCGAGCGAGGGAACGGTTGGCTGAAGCTAACCCTGGTGCTCGCCGCGCGCGCCATCGTCAGCCCGCGGCTGGCGCTCGACCTCCTACGGACGGCATGGGCGTTCCGGGCCCGGGGCTGGTACAGTCGCTTCCCGTTCCTCCCCCTGCCCCCAAGAGAGTACATCCGCTGGAGAATGCACACCGCCTACGGTGACGAGGAGGCGGTCCCACCACCGGAGGACGTGATCCGCTTTGCCCGCTGGCGCCGGGAGGTCATGCGCCTGTGACGCCCGAGCGCAGGGCGGAGCTGGTGAAGCAGCGGGCTCGCGCCCTGGGCTTCGACACAGTGGGCGTCGCCGACCTCGCGCTGATATCCCACAGAGAGCAATTCCAGAAGTGGCTCGCCGACGGGATGGCTGGCACCATGGGCTACATGCGCCGCCAGGCGGCACAGCGCATCGACCCGTCGACCATCGTTGCAGGAGCGGATCGGGCGGTTGTCGTCACCAGGGGCTACCGTCATCCTGACGCCCCGGAGCGTCCGCACACCGGGTGCGTGGCCCGCTATGCACAGGGTCGCGACTACCACACGGCGCTGCGCGAGCCCCTCGACGAGCTCGCCGCGTACGTCCGCTCGCTGGGAGCCGAGGACACCGTGGCCAAGGGGTACGTGGATGCCGGCCCCGTACCCGAGCGGGAGCTGGCGCAGCGAGCGGGCCTCGGCTGGATGGGGAAGAACACGATGCTCATCGACCCGCGTCGCGGGTCCTTCTTCTTCCTGGCCAGCGTGCTCACCAACTTGGAGCTCGCCGTCGATGCACCGTACGAGGCGGACCGGTGCGGCAGCTGCAACCGCTGCCTGGAGGCCTGTCCCACCCTGGCCTTCCCCGAGCCCCGCGTGCTCGACAGCCGGCGCTGCATATCCTACCTCAGCATCGAGCACCGTGGGGAGATCGATCCGGTCCTCGCATCCTCGATGGGCAACTGGGTCTTCGGCTGTGACGTGTGCCAGGACGTCTGCCCCTGGAACATCAAGTTCGCATCAGAGGCCGCTGATCCGCTGCTGCAGCACGATCCTGGCCTCGCGTTTCTCGACCTGGATGAGCTCCAGCGGCTGAGCGACGCGGAATTCGAGCGCCGCTACGGCTGGACGCCGCTCGAGCGCCCGGGAGCCGCCGGGATGCGGCGCAATGCCCGCATTGCAGCGGAGAACACTCGGACGGAGACACCGTGCCCGACGTCCCCGACGCAGTAACCGACCCCGAGCTGCGCGCCCGCGTCAGCCGCATCCAGCAGCGGCTTGCCGAGGGCCTGGAGGGGACGGACCCGCACCACCGTCTCGCCGGGCACCCGGTGAGCTACCGGGTGATCGCGGGCCAGACGCTGGAGCTCATCTACGACGAGGTTACGGGGATCAACGAGTCCGAGATCCAGGGGCTCAAGCGGCTCGTGGGCGAGGAGTGCTTCATCAGCGTGACGCCGCAAACGGCTGAGACGCTGACTGTGCGGGTTGTGGTGCCGTTGAGGTAGTGAGGGGGGAACGGGGAGCGGTACGACTGGTAGGTCGGGAAACGGGAAGCGGGAAGTGCCAAACGTGCGAGGCCGGGGGCCCGCCTGAGCGAGCATCAGTGCACCGCCGCTGCGGAGCGGTTGGCCAGCGGCCGCTCCCAGGTGGGCAGTGTGGCGGGGGGAAGGTTGGCGGCAACTGCCGTGAGCGAAGGTGGGTACCCGGCCGTTCGCTATCTCCGGCGCCCGACCCGCGCCTCCCCGACCCACCGCGCCGCCGTCCCCGGGAAGTCCAGCTGGCTCAGCGAATCGACGAGCCACGCGGCGCGCCCCGTAGGATCCGGCGCCACGATCCCCGGAGGGCGCTGGTAGGTCGAGCGCAACACGGCGTGCTCCACCCTTCCACCCCCACCGAGAGTCACGCACGCGACCGCGCCGCGGTTGTTGGGCTCGCTCATCGAGAAGGGGCCGTAGGTGAGAAGATTCCCCAGCGAGTAGAGCACCAGCGCGTCGCCCCACCACTCGGAGGCACGCATGACATGCGGACCGTGCCCGATCACCACCGAGGCTCCGGCCTCGACCGCCGTCCGCGCGAACGCCACCGGGTTGCCCCGATTCTCACCGAGGTAGGTCTCCGTCACGTTTGCAGTGCGCTGCGCCGACGCACCCTCTGCCCCCATGTGCATCGTCACTACCACGTAGTCGTGGCGCTCGGCCACCCGCCCTATGTGGCGCGAGACTGCGGCGAGGTCCCGCGGATCCGGGCCCGCCTGCGCGGTGCTGAACCCGAGAAACGCGACGCTATCTCCCCGGCCACTCACCACGACGGTAGCGAGGGTGTCGACGCCGGTGACGAACACCCCCGCGTCCCCGAGATGGCCCTGCGTGGCAGCGAAGCCATCACGACCCGCATCCAGCGCATGGTTGTTTGCCAGGTTCCCCACGACGGCAGCGCTGTCGGTCAAACGCGTCAGGGCGGTGGCAACCGCGACCGGCTGGCGGAACGCGTAGCAGTTCCTCGACCCACGGCGGCACTTCTGCGGCGCCGGGCCTTCACCGATCGCCCCCTCCACGTTGAGCAGCACGATGTCCGCGTCCGCAACCAGCGGACCGAGCGGTGCGAGGAGGGAGTCCGGCTCGGGAAGCGCGGGAACCGGTCGCCCAAGCCGCGATGCGACCCGGGACGCCCACGCCGTATCGAGGTTCGTTCCGAGCACCACGTCGCCGCCGGCGCAGACCCGCACCTTCGCGGGAGGCGTGGGAGGCTCCGGCGGCAGCGCCGGCACCGGCTCCTCCCTAACGGCCCCAATGGTGTCGCGCGCGACGAGACTGTCGACCTCGATGATGGGCTCTTGCGCCGTCGTATCGGAGGGAGTGGGAGTCGCCGGCCGGGGCTCCTCCTCGACGGGGCGGCCGCCGCAAGTCGCGATGCCCAGCACGGCCGCCCCGGGAAGCAGCAGCCGGAGCAGCGTCTTCAGGCTCCACCAGGGCGGCGGCCTCAGAGACCCGTCGGGTGGTCGATGAACTCCCATGGGAGGCCGAACCGCTGCTCCAGGTGCGCAGCGAGGGCTCTCACCCCCACGGTCTCGGTGAGGTAGTGCCCCGCATAGATGACGTTGAGCCCCCACTCCTCGGCATCGAAGTGGGTGTGGTGCGCTCCCTCCCCCGTGATGTAGGTGTCCAGACCGGCGTCCCGCGCCTGCGCGATCATGTTCCCGCCGCCCCCGCTGACGATCCCCACCCGCCGCACACGCTCCGGGCCGGTCGCGATGACGTGAGGCTCACCGCCCAACCGATCACGGATGCGGCTCACCAACTCGTCCCGGCCAATCTCGAGCGAACCGGCTACGCCGACAGCCTGTCCGAAGTAGTCACCGAACCGCGTCGGCTCGACCAGCCCGAACATCTCGGCGAGCACCGCATTGTTCCCGACCTCGGGGTGCAGGTCCAGGGGAACGTGTGCGGAGTACACGGCGACGCCACTCTCGATGAGGCGCCGGATGCGACGGGCATGGCGACCCGTGAGGGGCTGCACGCCACCCCAGAAGAGACCGTGGTGCACCAGGAGAAGGTCGGCACCCATCGCAGCAGCTGCGTCAATCGTCACCTGACAGGCGTCCACCGCAACCGCCAGGCGCTCCACTGTGCCCCCATTCTCTACCTGGAGGCCATTCACGGCATTGGGGTCGTCCTGGAGCTCCGCCACCCGCAGGTAGCCGTCGAGGTACGCGGCAAGCTCGGCTAAGCGCATGGCGCAACCCGAGGTCGGCGGGGTTCGTTGTCGACGGTGTCGCGACAGTCAAACGGTACCGCCGTAGTGTAACCACGCAACGGCACCTGCAGAAGAGATGTAACGGGAAACGATAAGTGCGCCTTAAACAGCGCACTTACACAGCGGAGTCGAGAAGTCACGTCACGTGCCGCCGGCCGATCGCCGACCGCGCAACTGTCATCAGGAACTCGCTAGCCGTAGGGCTGGACCGACGAATCGATGGCGCCGGTAGGATCCATCGCCGGCGCCGGGCTCACCTCACGCTTGGCTGCTACCCTTGCACCTTGCTCCAGAGCCTTGGGATCACCCATCTGCACGTGGCCGTTTACCTCCCCGCCCTCACTGACTATGAGATTCTTGGTCACGATGTCGCCCTGTACCATCGAACTCTCCTGCACCTCCACGCGATCATCTGCGTAGATCGACCCCACAACCCGCCCACCGACGATGGCCTGCCGGGTGTAGACGTCGCCCTCGATCACGCCACCCTTTGCCACCAGCACCTCGCGGTCCGCTCGAATGCTCCCCTCCACGGCTCCCTCCACCTTCAAGACACCGTCCGTCGCCAACTCGCCGACGATGCGCATACCGGTGGCGACGATCGAAATGCTCACATCGCGACCGCCCAAACGACCGCTGTCATCGGCACGTGCCATACTCAGGACTCCTCTCTAACCAATGACCGAGGGTCGATCGACCGCCCCTCGTGCAGGATCTCGAAATGTAAGTGCGGCGCCGTGGACCGTCCCGTCGAGCCCGACATGGCGATCACCTGTCCGGCCCGAACAGAATCATCGGCGTGCACGAGCAGGCGGGACGCGTGACCATACATGCTCTGATAGCTGTCGGGGTGACCGATCAGCACGAACAAGCCGTATTCCGGATCCTCTCCGGCGCGCACGACTACTCCCCCACCGGCAGCCCGAATCGGCGTCCCCACCGGAACCGCGATGTCGAGACCAGAGTGCGCCTCGCTGCCGGAGCCACTTCCCACGGTTCCGCGGGTGACGATCCCCGGTTCGCGCAGCGGCCAGTGGCTCGGCACCGAGGCCCCGATCTGGTACCTGCCCGAGTCACCGGGGGTCCGTGCCAGGATTGCGTGGGCGATGGGATCCTCCGACAGCTCACGCCCGCGCACCGGGACGACGTCCCCGCCGAGCATGGTGCGCACCTGATCGTACCGATCCTCCACCTCCTCGAGCCTGGCCGCCAGCTCGTGCACCAACTCGTTCTCTGCCCGGAGCCGCTCGATCTCACGGTTGAGCCCCGGCACCCGGGCGGCCGTGCGCGCGATCGGAGTGTAGAGCGCTGCCGCCAGGACTATCAGCACGAGCAGCGTGCTGCCGCCGATCACGATGACGCGGGCCAGCCACAGGGGCAGGCGAATCGACCGAGACTCCAAGTCGCCATCCCGGTGGACCATGATCGTTACCGTGCGGCGTCGACTCATCCCTCGAATGACTCACCGAGAATGAGCTCCAGAATGCGCTGGAGGTCGTCGCTCGAGTAGAAGTTGATCGTGACCTTGCCGCTCTTGCCGCGGGTCGCCACCCGTACGTCGGTCTGCAGGCGCCGCCGCAGGGCATCCTCAACACGACGCACCGCCGGATCAGCGGCTTTTGCGCCCCGCGGCGCGCGTGGCCGCCGGGCGGCAGCCCTCCCCCTGCGCGCCAAGGCCTCGACCTCGCGCACAGAGAGCTCCTGCTCCACGGCGGCTCGCGCCAGGCGCTCAATCCGCTTGCCGTCCTCGAGGGCCAGCAGCGCCCGCGCGTGACCGACGCTCAGTCCTCCGGCGTGGAGCATCTCCTGGACCACCGGCGGCAGCTTCAGGAGCCGGAGTGCATTGGCGACGGTGGACCGGTCGCGCCCGACCAGCTCCCCCACCGTGGTCTGCGACACGCCGAACTCGTCGATGAGCCGCTGGTACCCACGTGCCTCGTCGATCGGCGAGAGCGCATCACGCTGGAGGTTTTCAACTAGCGCGAGTGTGAGCAGGGTCTGATCGTCGACGTCTCGCACCACCGCGCCGACCTCGGCCCAGCCGAGACGCTGTGCAGCGCGCCAACGGCGCTCTCCGGCCACCAGCTCATACCAGCCGTTCGGAGCCCGGCGCGCCACCACGGGCTGAAGCAGACCCGACCGCTGCATCGAGTCAGCTAGCTCAGCCAGCGCTGCCTCGTCGAACGCCTGGCGCGGCTGATACGGGTTGGGGCGCAGGGCCTCCACGGGAATCTGCGTGAGAGAGCCCTCGGCCCTCGCCTCGGCTACCGTTGCCGGACCAAGCAGGGCCTCCAGGCCGCGGCCCAACCGTCGTTTGCTTCCGCTCGTCATGCCAGTGCCCGCGTCACAGGAGCATCCCGTTCAGTAAGCACCGCGCCGGTCCGCGGCTCGGATGCGCGGCGCATGAACTCCTGGCCGAGCGCCAGGTAGCTCTTGGCCCCCACCGACTGCACGTCGTACAGCAGGATCGGCTTACCGAAGCTCGGCGCCTCTGCGAGACGCACGTTCCGCGGAATGACCGTGCGGTACACCTTGCGACCGAAGTATTCCTTTGCCTCGATGGCCACCTGCCGCGACAGATTGAGCCGCGCGTCGTACATAGTGAGGAGCACGCCCTCGATGGCTAGGCTCGCATTGCAGTTCTGCTGCACCAGCCGCACGGTATTGAGCAGCTTTGACAGGCCCTCGAGTGCGTAGTACTCACACTGGATGGGGATCAGTACCGAGTCGGCGGCGGTGAGCATGTTCAGCGTGAGGAGTCCGAGAGACGGAGGGCAGTCGATCAACACGAACTCGTAATCGTCGCGAACGTCCGCGATAGTGCGACGCATGACCGACTCGCGCTGCGACCAGTTCACCAGCTCCACCTCGGCACCCACTAAGTCCTGGGTCGCCGGTACAACGTCGAGCGTGGCCACGTTCACCCGGCGCCGCACCACCTCGGCCAGCGGGACGTCACCGAGCAAGGCGTCGTACAGCGAGAGTGCAAGGCTGTCTCGCTCGATCCCGATGCCGCTCGTGGCGTTGGCCTGAGGGTCGGCGTCCACGAGCAAGGTGCGCCGCTCCGCCGCAGCAAGCGACGCCGCAAGGTTCACAGCGGTCGTGGTCTTGCCGACCCCGCCCTTCTGGTTCGCGATGGCGATGACCCTGCCCATATGGCTATAACTTATTTAGTGTCAAGTGGTTATGCAAAACTACCGAGCAGGAGAGGCGGCTCTTGGAGCTTGCCGCGGGCGCGTATCGGGCCAATATACAGGGGTGGTGTAGACCGCGCTACACCTTTTTCATGCTTCGGAAGTGTCGAATTCACGGGCTAATGGACATAGGGATGGCTGGCAAGGAGGCCCAAAGGGGGGTTTCACGTGAAACGGTTTCGCAGGAACGCAAGACATGGGCTGCGAGAGGCCGGTATCTCCGTCCCGATAGCTCTCGCCGTCGTGGTTTCATGCTCGCTCGACCGAACAGCCTGCGCACAACAGGTGGCGGATACCAGCTTCAACCCTCCCATAGCCTCACCCGCATACGAGCTCGGAGCCGGCCCCCTAGTCCTGATTGATGGGGGGCACTTCAACTTCCACACCGCGGAAGGGCGGTATCTCCCCTTCTCCAGACTAGTAGAGAGAGACGGCTACGTCGTGCGCCCATCCAGCGTGAAGTTCACCCCTGAGATGCTCGAGGGCGTGGCGATTCTAGTAGTCTCGAACGCCCTCTCGGAGCGAAACGCCGACGACTGGTCCCTTCCAACCCCATCGGCCTTCGACTCCGCTGAGATCCGGGCGGTCCGCGAGTGGGTAGGCCAGGGTGGATCTCTCCTGCTCATCGCAGACCACATGCCTTTCCCAAGGGCCGCCGCGGACCTGGCAGCCGCATTCGGCCTCCTATTCGAGAACGGATTCGCCACAGGCCCAGGGCGGAACTGGGGCCCCATAGTGTTCCGCCGATCCGACGGATCCCTGGCCGATCACCCCATCACGAACGGGCGCGCGCCACCGGAGCGGGTAGACTCGGTGGCGAGCTTCACGGGACAGGCCTTCCGCGCGACCGCCCCCTCAGATCACCTCATGACCCTCCCCGCCACTACAGTCCTGCTTCTCCCCGAGCGGGCGTGGCAGTTCTCGGAATCGACGCGTAGCATTCAGGCCGGTGGGATGCTCCAGGGGGCCGTGCTGCGATATGGCGACGGTCGAGTCGCCGCATTCGGAGAGGCCGCGATGTTCAGTGCTCAGGCCTCGGGCCTCACCCGTACCCCGATGGGAATGAACGCGCCGGTCGCAGCCCAGAACCCACAGTTCCTCCTCAACCTCCTCCACTGGCTCTCAGGTCTGCTCGACCAGTCCCACTACTAGCGGCGCCCCGGTGCCGAGACGCGCTGGCGCCAGCTGGTCTCGCCGCCGCCGTTTCAACCGGCTGTTTCACGTGAAACAACTGACTGGACCACCAGCAAGCAGACTGCTGGCTGTAAGTTATTGTATTTAAATAATTTACGCTGCAGGTCTGCGGCGGCGGATCACCTCCAACACCAGGTTCTGCAGATCGCTCGGCGATACCCCGGGAATCCTCCCCGCTTGTGCGAGAGACTCGGGGCGCACCCGCTCGAGCTTCTGCCGCGCCTCAGTGCTCAGGCTCCTCAGCTCCGCATATGGCAGGTCTTGCGGCAGGCGGAAGTTCGCCATCTCGGCCAGCTTCCTCGCAGCATCGCGTTCCCGCTCGAGATAGCCCGCGTACTTGAGCTCTGTCTCGGCCGACGTCCAGATGTCCTCAGCGTACTCGCGCGGCTCATCCATGGCGCGAATCAGCATCTCGCGCAGCGAGACACCCGGACGCCGCGTCAAGTCCGCGACACGTTGCGGTTCTGCGATTTCGCTCTGACCCAGCGCGCGCAGCACGCCATTTGCCGCCTCGGGCGCAATGCTGGTGCGCCGCGCCAGTGCCAAGACTTCCTCCTCACCGCCGCTGCGCGCCTCGAGTTGCTCTCTCTCCCCCGCCGAGAGCGCTCCCAGTTCCACCGCGAGCGGTCCGAGGCGCTTCAGGGCGTTGTCCTGGCGCAGCAGCAACCGAAACTCTGCCCGCGAGGTGAACAAGCGGTACGGCTCGTCCACACCGCGCGTGATGAGATCATCTACCAACACGCCGATATACGCGTCGTCGCGACCCAGCACTACCGGCTCCTGGTCACGCATCCGGCGCACCGCGTTGATGCCCGCCAAGAGGCCCTGTGCCGCAGCCTCCTCGTAGCCGGTGGTCCCGTTCACCTGCCCCGCGAAGAACAGCCCACCGACCGCCTTCACCTCGAGCCACGGGGTGAGCTGTTGGGGCGGGTAGTAGTCGTACTCGATGGCATAGCCGGCCCGGGTCATCTGGACCCGCTCAAGCCCCGGCACCGCTTGCAGAAATCGGAGTTGTGTCTCCACCGGGAGTGAGGTGGAGAGCCCGTTGACGTACAGTTCTGCGGTGTCGAGTCCCTCGGGCTCGAGAAAGACCTGGTGCCGCGGCGCGTCGGGAAACTTGACGATCTTGTCCTCGATCGAGGGGCAGTAGCGCGGTCCCCGACCGGAGATCGCTCCGCCATACAGCGCCGAGCGATGCATCTCCTGCTGTATGATTTGCTTGAGCTCCTCACCGGCCCAGGTGATCCAGCAGGGACGCTGGTCTGGTCTTGACGCCCGCTCGAAGTGAGAGAAGCGATAGCCCGCACCTTCTCCGTCCTGCCGCTCCAGCTTCGCGTAGTCCACCGAGCGACCGTCGATGCGCGGCGGCGTGCCAGTCTTGAACCGCTCTACCGTGAGTCCCAGCGCCTCGAGCTGCTCAGCGAGATCCACTGATGCCGGATCACCCGCTCTCCCCGCGTCAACCCGCACGTCGGTGCCGATGTGTATCCTCCCCCGGAGGAACGTCCCCGCGGTGAGCACCACCATCGGCGCACCGATCGTCTGGCCACCGGTCGTGACCACACCAGCAACGCGATTCCCCTCCAGCACCAGCGCTCCGACCGTAGCCTGGAGGAAATCGAGCCCCGGTTGCTGCTCCAGCAGAGCTCGCACGGCCCTGCGGTAGAGCCCTCTGTCGCACTGCGCTCGGGGGGCCCACACCGCCGGACCCTTCGAGCGGTTGAGCATGCGGAACTGGATCGCTGCCCGATCGGCAGCCCGACCGATCACCCCGCCGCACGCATCCACCTCGCGCACCACCGTCCCCTTCGCAATCCCACCCACGGCGGGATTACAGGACATCTGGCCGATCGTCTCCATGTTGGTGGTGACGAGCAACACCCGCGCTCCGAGCCGCGCGGCTGCATTCGCCGCCTCGGAGCCGGCGTGGCCCCCTCCGATCACGATCACATCGTAGCGGTTGGGCATGAGAGTGGGAGGAAGATATGGGGGGCTGCCGACCGGGTCTAGCGGGAGCGAGCGTTAACCGGCCGCTGCGTTACAGGGACCTCAGGTATCGCTCAGGTCACGACGCACGCACCCACCGCGCCAGCTCCCTCATGTTCGGACGCTTACCGTACATCAGTATGCCCACGCGGTAGATCCGGCCAGCCGCCCACGTCACAAGCCAGAGCGCGACGACGAGCAGCGCCACGGAGGCCAGCACTTCCTCCGCAGGAACCTGAGCAGCCGCCCAGCGCACCGGCATCGCGATGGGAGAACTGAACGGAAAGAGGGACAGCGAGACTGCCAGACCGCTGTCGGGCTGCTGCAGGATCCCGATGAGCAGGACCGACGGAAGAACGAGGAGCATGACCACCGGCGTCTGCGCCTGCCGCGCTTCCGCCTCGGTGCTGGACATGGCTGCGACCGCCGCGAACATCGCCGCGTACAGGAAGTACCCCAGGAGGAAAAAGGTCACGATGATGGCCAGCGTCGCAGCCGAGACGTCCGGGAGGCCGAACCCGGAGCCGGTGGGGACCTGCACACCCAGCACACCGAGCACGACATCCCGGTGCCGGATGAGCACCCAGGCGGACACTCCCCAGATCAGGAACTGGAACAGCCCGACCGCGCCGACCCCAACCACCTTTCCCGCCAGCAACTGAAATGGCCGAAGGCTCGAGACCAGCACCTCGATAATGCGCGACGTCTTCTCCTCGACCACGGACCCCATCACCTGCATACCGTAGAGCAGGATCGCGACATAGAGCACGAACCAGACCGTGTAGGCCAGAAAGAATCGAGATTCACCCGATTCGTCCGTGAGCTCACCCCCACGGATCCCCACCGTCTCCATGCTCACAGGGATCTGCGCGCGCTGGACCAGTTCGGGATCCACACCGACGCGATCCAGCCGCGCCACGAGTACCGCTTGCCGGAGAAGCCGCTGCATTATCTGCATGTCCGACAGCGAAGACACGTTCGAGCCGCGATACTCGGCCCGGCCGTCCTCGACCGTCTCGTCGCTCACCAGGAGGTAGCCGTCCAGCCGCTTCAGGCCCACCTCACGAGTGAGCGAGTCCGCCGCTGTCTCCAGGTCGACGACTCCGACCTCCAGCCGGCTGGCGCTCAGGCGCGCAGAGCCGTCCAGCAATTCGGTGATACGGCGGCCGAAGTCCGACGTGGTCAGGTCGACCACGGCGACAGCGCGGTGCCGCCCGCCCCGCTCAGCCAGGAGTATCGGCAGCACGATGACCGCGGCCATGAGGATCGGCCCGAGAACCGTCGAGATGATGAACCACTTGTTGCGCACCTTCTCGACGAACTCACGGCGGATGACGACCCAGACCTTACGCATCGGCCCCCACCTCCTCCGCCGGCGCCTCGGCGTCCTCTTCACGCACCATGTCGATGAAGATCTTGTGCAGCGTAGGCTCCGCAATCTCGAAGCGCCCCACCCGGGCGCCCGTGCCCACGAGCCTGTGCAGCAACTGCTGCGCGTCCCCGCCGTCGGCCAGCTCCACCTCGGCGTACTGGCCGTAGTTGTCGGCCTTGGCCACCAAGGCTCGGTCCTCGAACAGGCGATCTACCAGCGCGTTCCCCTGCTCCACGGCCACGATGACGTGGCGCCCGCCGTGGCTACGCTTGATCTCGGCCAGCGGCCCATCGACCACCTTCCGCCCTCGCGCGATGATGCATACCGAATCGCACAGCCGTTCGGCTTGCTCCATGATGTGCGTGGAGAACAGCACGGTGGTGCCTGCGCGGCCAAGCTCTACCACCACGTCCTTCATGGTCTGCGTGTTCATGGGATCCAGTCCGGCGAACGGCTCATCGAGAATCAACAGCTCGGGGCCGTGCAACACGGTGGAGATGAACTGCACCTTCTGCTGCATTCCCTTTGACAGATCGTCTACCTTCCTCTGCCCCCACTCGGCGAGTTCCAGACGCTCGAGCCAGCGATGCGCTTCCCGCTTCGCGCTGCGGCGATCCACACCCTTGGCCTCCGCCAAGAAGACCAGGAGATCGAACACCTTCATCTTCTTGTAGAGCCCACGCTCTTCCGGCAGGTAGCCGATCCGGGCCGATAGCTCGCGCCCAGTACCCAAGCCACCGAACAGCGAGACGCTGCCTTCATCCGGGACGATGATGTTCATGATCATCCGGATCGTAGTGGTCTTCCCAGCGCCGTTCGGCCCGAGGAGCCCGTACACCGATCCGTGGGAAACGGAGAGGGAGAGCTGCTGCACGGCCGTGTGACCCGTGAAACGCTTCGTTATCCCCTGGATCTCGATGACCGGATCGTTGTTCATTGCGTCCGACCTATGACGATCGTACTCGGCTTCGCGTTCCCGCAGCAGCCTAGCATAAACTCCTTCCAATCCCGAGTCCAATCTCCCCAAATGTCGGCCACCAACCGGGAACAAGCGGGGCCCCGCCCCGGTTATCTGTGGCGAAGGAGCACGGTAACCATGTGGGCCGAAGACCACGAATACTTCGACTACCACCCGGCCCTGGGGCGGCGCCTGGAAAGGCTCGCCGCGACCGCGCGCATGGCCCCGCCTCACCTCAAGGATCGAATCCGGGAGGCCCTGGCGCAGGAAGCCGCTCGCCTGAGCCGGCGCCGGCGGCTCCGGTTCTTCGCCGGGGGCGGCGCGACGGTTGCTGCCGCCGCTGTCATGGTCTTCGCCTTGCTGGGCGCTCCCGCACAAGACCCCCTGGCCCAACCGCTGGCACGGGAGGCCGGCATCGGGCTGGCGAAGGCGGCCGCCATTGAGAGCTCCGACACCCTCGCACTCGCGGCATGGCTGGAATCGGAGGTCGGCTACCGCGTGGACATCCCCGCAATCACGGACGCCGAGCTCGTCGGCGCCACTGTCGCCGACTTGGGTAGCGTCAAGGGCGCCGCAGTGGTGTACGACTACCACGGCGCCGCGCTCACCTACTTCGCCCTACCTGTAGGTGATGTGATGGGCCTGCCAGTTCCCAGCGACACCCTGACTACCGCAGCAGCCGGCGGCTACCAGGTGGCCCTCTGGACAGAGCACGGCGCGGCGCGGGCCGTGGCGGCACCAATGCCGCGGCAGGCGGTGCTACAGGTCGCCGAAGAGTGCCGCGGCAAGGTAGTGCAGCCCTGGGGCCGCTAGAGCCTTCGCAGTCGCCGCACGAGTAGCCCCACCGCCAGCAACGCACACCCGACCACGATTGTCCGGAGGTCGAGCGAGAGTGCGAGCACCGCGCAGGCGATCACCCCCACAGCTGGCACCACGTTCGGGTACAGCTTGTCCTTTGCGGGCATTCTGAGGGCCGCGAGGTTCGCGATGCCGTAGTACACCAAGATCGTGAACGCCGCCGCCGTGGCCACGCCTCGCAGGGTGCCGGTAGCGGCCACCAGCGCCGCCACGGCGCCGACGAGCAGGATCGCCCTGTGGGGCGTCCCATGCTTCGGGTGCACCCGGCCGAGCCCACTGGGCAGATCCCCGCGCCGCGCCATTGCAAAGGCCATGCGGCTCAGCCCGAGGATCTGTGACAGCATCACGCCGAGCATCGCCACTACAGCACCGACACAGATAATCGTGGCGGCCGATCCCTGTTCGAAGCTCGCCGCTGCGACCAGGAGCGGCGCTCCGGAGTTCGCCATGCCTGCGGCACCCACGGCGCCCAGTGCTACGAACACCACCGCCACGTAGAGCAGGCCTGTTACTAGTAGCGTGAGGACGATGGCACGGGGAATGGTACGGCGTGGATCGTGCACCTCCTCCCCCAGTGTCGCAATCCGGGCGTAGCCCGTATAGGCGAAGAACATGATCGCGGCGCCGCTGAGCAGTCCGCGCCAGCCGGCAGGCGCGAACGGACGCAACCGCTCCGGATCGAACGAGCCTGCTCCGAGCACGATGAACGACACCACCGCTCCGAGGGACAACGCCACAATCGCCAGGTTCACACGGCTCGACTTACGAACGCCGAAGTAGTTCAGCGCAGTGAAGCCGAGCACCGCTACGACGGCTACGGCGCGGGGCGGCACCCCGGGGAGGAATACATCCAGGTAGGCACTCAGACCGAGTGCGACGGTGCCCGCCGCGGCGGTCTTGCTGACGAGGAACATCCACCCGGCGGCATACCCGGCCATCGAGCTCAGCACCCGATAACCGTACTCGTAGGTTCCCCCGGCCATCGGATATGTAGCCGCGAGCTGCGCCGAGCTGAGGGCGTTCGCCGTCGCTGCCATCCCGGCCAGGAGCAACGCAATCAACAGCGCAGGCCCCGCAGCCGCGGCGCCAATGCCGCTCACGACGAATATTCCGGCCCCTACGATGGCTCCGATCCCGATCCCTACAGCGTCGAGCAGCCGGAGATCCCTGCGGAGTGAGCCTGGGCTGTCGGGTGGTGTATGTTGCGGCTTCACTGCTCCCCGCGCCGCACGAGGACGTCACCGTTCTCCAACTTCACCTCGTACAGCGAGAGACTCTCGGTCGCCGGCGCCTCGATGGCCTCACCGGTCCGCACATCGAACTGCGCCCCGTGGAGCGGGCACTCAATGGCGTGGTCATCGACCATCTCGCCGTCACTCAGTGCGAAGTCGGCGTGGCTGCAACGGTCCTCGAATGCGAAGACCTCGCCCCTGACCTTGATGAGGCACAGGCCCTCCCCGGTGGAAAGCTCGACCGCGACGGGAGTGCCCTCGGGTAGGTCCCCCAACGACACAACGCGCTCGAAGCCCGGTTCGGTCACCGCAATACTCCTGTGATGGCGTGCCGTCTCTGAGGCCGCCGTACCTACTCGGTGGAGGCCGGCTCGTCCGAGCCCGTGAGAGCGGCGTGCAGCGTGTGCCACGGGAGGTTGGCACACTTCACGCGGGCAGGGAAGCGTTTCACCCCAGCCAGGGCGGCGAGCTTGCCCAGTGCTTTGGTATCTGCGGGCGCGTCAGGGCCCCCAGTCACCATGTCGTGGAAGGCGCGGAACAGGGATTGCGCCTCGTCCGTGGTCTTCCCTTTGACAGTGGAGGTCATGAGTGACGCGGACGCCTGCGAAATGGCGCAGCCCTTGCCCTGGAAGCCGACGTCCTTGATGACGCCCCCCTCCACGGTCACGTACAGCGTTATCTCGTCACCGCAGATGGGGTTCGTGCCCTCCGCACTGTGGCTGGCGTCGGGGATCTTCTTGAAGTTTCGCGGGGCGCGATTGTGATCGAGGACGACTTGTTGATAGAGGTCCTTGAGATCGGCCATCAGCCGAACACCTCGTGGACACGATGGACCGCCCGGACCAGCGCATCCACCTCGCCCCGCGTGTTGTAGAACGCGAAGGACGCCCGTGCGGTCGCGGGCACACCCAGTCGCTCCATCACAGGCTGCGTGCAGTGGTGCCCCGCGCGGATGGCGACCCCCTCCTGGTCCAGGACCGTACCGATGTCGTGCGCGTGCACCGCATCGTGCACGAAGGACACCACGCTCGCCTTCTCCTTCGCCGTCCCCAAGAGGTGAAGGCCGGGGATTGACTTCAGCGACTCCGTCGCGTACCGCAGCAAGTCGCGCTCGTGGGCCTGGATGGCCTCCCACGACAGCCCGTTGAGGTAATCGACTGCCGCGCCCAGCCCGATTGCTCCCGCGATGTTCGGCGTGCCGGCCTCGAACTTCGCCGGCAGCGGCGCGTAAGTGGTCTTGTCGAAGCACACCGAACGGATCATCTCACCGCCCCCCTGGAACGGGGGCATCGCGTTGAGCAGTTCCGCTTTCCCGTACAGGATCCCGATTCCGGTGGGCCCAAACATCTTGTGGCCCGACACGGCGTAGAAGTCGCAGTCCAGGTCCTGCACATCCACAGCCATGTGCGGCGTCGCCTGTGCGCCGTCCACCAACACCGGGATGTTGTGGCCGTGGGCGATGGCGATCATCTCCCTGACAGGATTGACCGTGCCCAGCGAGTTCGACACGTGCACCAGACCCACGAGCTTGGTCTTGGGGCCGAGCAGCTTCTCGTACTCGTCCAGCTCCAGCTCTCCATCGTCGGTCATGGGAACGACCCGCAGGCGGGCACGGGTAGCTTCACAGACGATCTGCCACGGCACGATGTTAGAGTGATGCTCCATCGCGGAGATCACCACCTCGTCGCCCGCCGCCAGGCTGGAGCGGCCGTAGGAGTGGGCTACCAGGTTGATGCCCTCGGTGGCGCCCCGCACGAACACGATTTCCTGCGGCTGGGCCGCGTTTACGAAACGCTGGAGCTTCACACGCGCGCTCTCGTACGCTTCGGTGGATCGCTGACTCAACTGGTACACGCCGCGGTGAATGTTCGCGTTGTAGGTCTCGTAGTACCCCTTCAGCGCCTCTACCACGGCCCGCGGCTTCTGCGTGGTTGCGGCGTTGTCGAGGTACACCAGCGGCTTCCCCCCCCGTTCCTGGACCAGCAGCGGAAAGTCCGTCCGGACCCGCTCTACGTCCAGCTTGGCGCGCACCGCGGCCGGCGCGGCGCTGGTGGCAGTGGTGGAAGCCTGGCGCACCACGATCGTCACCCGGCGAGCCCGTTGCGTACCAGCCCGTCGAGCTGCTGCTTCAGCTCGTCCAGCTTCACGACGCTCAAGATCTCCGAGGCGAAGCCGTAGGTGAGCAGCTGGCGTGCCTGGTCGCGCGTCAGGCCACGGCTCTCGAGGTAGAACAGGTGGTCGTCGTCGATGGGCCCGAGAGTGGCACCGTGCGTGCACTTCACGTCGTCGGCATAGATCTCCAGCTGGGGTTGGCTGTCGGCCCGCGCGCTCTCCGAGAGCAACAGGTTGTTGTTGGTCTGCTTCGAGTCGGTCCGCTGGGCGCCCGGCCGCACGACGATCCGTCCCGTGAACACGCCGCGCGCGTTATGGTCGAACACGCCGTTGAAGTACTCCCAGCTGGTACAGTGGGGCTGCGCATGCTCCAGGGTTGTGTGGTGGTCCGTGTGCTGACTCCCGTCGAGCATTGAGAGCCCGTCTAGTGTACAGTCGGCACCCTCGCCGTCCAGGACCGCATTGATGTCCTGCCGCGATAGCTGCCCGCCGAACGTGAAGTTCACGAGCTTGAACACACTGTCCCGCGCCTGATAGGACTCGCTCGTCGCCGTATGGTACGCCTGGGTGCTCTCCCGCTGAACGCGGTACGTGTCGACCTTGGCGTTATCGCCGAGGACCACTTCCGTCACCGCGTTCGTCCAGTACGTGCCGTCGCGCAGCGCGACGTAGCTCTCCACCACTGACCCTTCGGCGCCCCGCTCCGCGATCACCAGGTTGCGGGGATGCCACACCGCATTGACCGTGTTCACCGGGTCGGCGAGAAACACGAGCTGCAGCGGCTGCTCCAGCACGACGTCCGCCGCGAGGTGGACGAAGCCGCCGTCCGAAATGAACGCCGTCGACAGGGCGGTGAAGGGATTGCGCTCCTCACTCGCATAGCGCGTGAGGTGCTTCTCAAGAAGCTCTGGATCGCTCTCCATGGCCGCCTTGATGCTCCCGAGCTTCACGCCCTGTGGAAGACGCTCAAGCGACGACAGCTCCGGCACGAAGTATCCGTTCACAAACACCGCTGCGTGCTGATCCACCGCACCCAGCAGCAACGAGTCCACGGCCTGCCTTGCCGCGGCCGTCACAGTCGGCCTGGGGGCCAGGGCGAACCCCTCGCGCGCGATCGGCTTCACATCTGTGAAGCGCCACGCCTCCTGCCGGGAGTGGGGGAATCCCGTAGCAGCGAAGCTGGCGATGGCCGACTCACGCTTCGTTCTCAGCCACGCCGGCCCCACGCTCGCGCCGTTACCGGCGAAAGACTCGAACTCAGTCACATAGCGCCCTGTGGCGCTGCTCTCATCCCGAACCTGCGTCATCCTGCGACCGCCGCGGCTTCGCCGTTGATCCATTCGTAGCCCTTCGCCTCGAGCTCGAGGGCCAGCTTCATGTCGCCGGACATGACTACTTTGCCGCCGGCGAGCACGTGCACGTGGTCGGGCGTGAAGTAGTTGAGAATCCGCTCGTAGTGCGTCACCACGACGAATGCCCGTTCCTCACTGCGGAGTGTGTTCACCGCTGCCGCGACTTCTTTCACCGCATCGATGTCGAGACCCGAGTCGGTCTCATCGAGGATCGCCAACTTCGGCTCCAGGACGGCGAGCTGCAGAATCTCGTTGCGCTTCTTCTCTCCGCCCGAGAAACCATCGTTCACCGCCCGGTGAATCAGGCTGTCGTCCCAGCCGATCATCTCGAGCTTCTGCTCCAACAGCTCCGCGAAGTCGAGCGTGTCGAGCTCCTCAAGTCCCTGCTCCTTGCGGACCGCGTTGAGCGCCGACTGGAGGAAGTAGGCGTTCGTGATTCCCCGGATGGCGACCGGGTACTGGAACGCCAGAAACATGCCGGCGCGAGCCCGCTCGTGGGCGTCCATCTCGAGCAGATTCTTCCCCTCGAACGTCACCGAGCCCTCGGTCACCTCGTACGCCGGGTGCCCGGCAAGCACCTGGGCAAACGTGCTCTTGCCCGAGCCGTTGGGCCCCATGATGGCGTGTACCTCGCCCGGCTTCACCATCAGATCGACGCCCTTGAGGATCTCAGTCCCTTCGACGCCGGCGTGCAGATTCCTGACTTCGAGCATGCGCTGTGGTTCTCCTGATTGAGACGTCTTAGCCGACACTGCCCTCGAGGCTGACCGACAGGAGCCTGGTCGCCTCCACCGCGAACTCCATGGGGAGCTCGCGGAATACTTCCTTACAGAAGCCATTCACCACCAGCGAGACCGCGTCCTCCTCAGACAGGCCGCGCTGCTTGCAGTAGAAGATCTGATCCTCCCCGACCTTGGACGTCGTGGCCTCGTGCTCCATGATCGCCGAGCTGTTGCGCACGTCGATGTACGGGAAGGTGTGCGCGCCGCACTGGTCACCGATGAGCATGGAGTCACACTGGGAGTAGTTCCTGGCGTCCTCCGCACCCTTCATGATCTTTACCTGGCCGCGGTAGGTGTTCTGGCTCCTGCCCGCTGAGATGCCCTTCGACACAATCGTGCTGCTGGTGTTCCGGCCGATGTGGATCATCTTGGTGCCGGTGTCCGCCTGCTGGTGGTTGTTGGTCACCGCCACCGAGTAGAACTCGCCGATGGAGTTGTCGCCCTGCAGGATGCAGCTGGGGTACTTCCAGGTGATGGCCGAGCCGGTCTCCACCTGGGTCCAGGAGATCTTGGAGTTCACCCCCGGACAGCGGCCGCGCTTGGTCACGAAGTTGTAGATCCCGCCCTGCCCGTCCTCATCACCCGGATACCAGTTCTGGATGGTGGAGTACTTGATCTGCGCGTCGTCGTGCGCGACGAGTTCCACTACGGCCGCGTGAAGCTGGTTCTCGTCACGCATCGGCGCCGAGCACCCTTCCATGTAGCTCACATAGCTCGCTTCGTCCGCGATGATGAGCGTGCGCTCGAACTGTCCCGTCTGCAAGAGCGTTGATGCGGAAGTAGGTGGAGAGCTCCATGGGGCACTTCACGCCCTTGGGCACGTACACGAACGAGCCATCCGTGAATACCGCCGAGTTCAGCGCTGCGAAGAAGTTATCGGTCGGCGGTACCACGGTGCCGAGGTACTTCTTGACCAGGTCCGGGTGCTCCTGAATCGCTTCGGAGATCGGCAGGAAGATCACGCCGTACTTCTTGAGCTCTTCCTTGAAGGTGGTCGCTACCGAGACGCTGTCGAACACGGCGTCCACCGCCACGCCCGTGAGCCGCTTCTGCTCGTCCAGCGGGATGCCGAGCTTCTCGTAGGTTTCGAGCAGCTTGGGATCCACCTCCTCGAGGCTGGTGGGCGCCTTCTTCTGCTTTGGCGCCGCGTAGTAGTGGATCGCCTGATAATCGACGGGCGGATAGGTGATGTTGGCCCAGACCGGCTCCTCCATCTTGAGCCAGCTGCGGTACGCCTTGAGCCGCCACTCGAGCATCCACTGCGGCTCGCCCTTCTTGTCCGAGATCAGGCGGATGATGTCCTCGTTCAGCCCCACCGGTGCGAGCTCGGACTCGATGTCCGTGCTCCACCCGTACTTGTATGGCTGGCTGACGTGTTGATCGATTGCCGACTGCGACATCAAGACTCCTCACGGCCCCGCTTGGGGGCGATCGAATACTGACAGCTGTTGCACCCGTCCGGGATGTACTTGTCGCGCGTCACGTCGCTCTGCAGCACGTCGCGCAGGAACTCCGCTTCCGCTGCGCAGATCTCGGGGAACTGCTCGGCCGCCGCCTGAAAAGCACAGTTGTGTTCGGCAAGGCGTAGCGCATCCGCCTCCACCGACCAGGCCGCCATGAACCCCTGCTGGGACAGGAGCTGCACGACCACCTGGACCTTCTCCTCGATCGTGGCATCGGCGAGCTCCGACCGCATCCGCTCTGCCTGGGCGCGAAACCGCTCCGCGAACATCTCGCGCACCGCCTCGCGACCGTTAGTCTGCGCGATGAGCGAGAGGACGTGGGTCAGCGCCTCACCGTACTGCTTGGGGAAGAGCGCCTCGCCGTTGGCGCTGAGTCGATAGGTGTAGGTCGGGGCCCCCGTGCCGCGCTGCTCCCGTCCGTACTCCACCAGCCCCTCGGCCTCCAGCTCCTTGAGGTGGCGCCGAATGGCGTTGGGGGAAACGCCGAACACGTCGGCGAGCTCCCGCGCCGTGGCAGGCTGCGTCTTCTTGAGCTGGAGCAGGATCTCGCCGCGCAGACCCTTGTGGCCAGCCAGTCCGGGGGTAATCGGATTCATGGGGCAGGAATCCTACTCAAGAGGACAGGTTTTCGCAACTAATTCAACGCTTTTGTTGTCGAATTGGTTCTCACCAGCCAGCCCCAGCTCGGCCGCAGGGGCTCCGGCCGCGGAGTCGGCATCTCTCGGAGCAACCCAGCCAACAATCCTCAAGTGACTTTACCTCAGCAGATTAGGTATATGGGCTTGACAGGGCCAGGGTTAAGGCCTAAGTTCTGCGCAGATTAGTTTGTATGACAAACTAGTGTGTGGAAGTCTCAGGGTCGTCACGACGCCGGCCCGCGGGCCGGAGCACTTAGAGGAGCAGGGCATGGCGAGGCCGAACCACCTGGACCTGAAGTCGCTCGAGCGCACGGCGTGGAGATCGTACCACGGCGAAGGGCTATTTGACATCCTGCTGGGCCTCATACTGATCGCCATCGGGGTAGGCCATGCCCTCGACAGCACGCTGGCTGCGGTCGTGTTGGAGCTGTTGGCGCTGGTCGCGTTCATTGCGGGCAAGCGGTTGATAACGGTGCCGCGCATGGGGCTCGTCAAGTTCGGGTCCGAGCGCAGGGCCCGAAGGATGCGGACGAAGGCCGTGTTCGCGGTGGTCGCGCTCCTCGGCCTGGCGGCCTACCTGCTGATGGCCAGGGGGGGTAGCGCGGCACAGTGGCTAGCCGACCACAGCACCCTCACCGGGTGGCTCTTCAGCATCGTGGCGTTCGGCGCATTCGGCGCGATGGCCTACTGGCTAGACCTTCCACGGCTGTTCTGGGCGGCCACTATGTACGCACTCGCCATCGCACTCGCCGAGCTCACGGGCTCACCGGTCGTCTTCCTCGTCACCGGCGCGCTCGTCCTGGCGCCCGGTCTGGTGCTGCTCGCCCGCTTCTTGCGCCAGTACCCGCTGCCAACGGGCGGTGAATACCATGGAAGGCCGTGAATCGAGCGGCCCGGCCCGGAACGTTGGGCGGATCGATCGCCTGATCCACGAGCCCGCCCGCTTGATGGTCATGGCACACTTGTACGTCTTGGAGCGCGCCGACTTCGTCTTCCTCATGAGGCAGACCGGCATGACACAGGGCAACTTGTCCTCGCATCTGAGCAAGCTAGAGGAGGCCGGCTACATCGAGGTTAAGAAGACATTCAAGGGCAAGAGACCACACACAATGCTGCAACTCACGGAGGCCGGGCGTGCAGCGTTTCGAGACTACCGCCAGAGCATGGAACTGGTGCTCGGCGAGCCGGGTCAGGAGGCACGTGCCGATGGCGCTACGACCTAGCAGCAGCCGCGTCAACCACCCGCCGCGTCCGCGTGGGGCCGCGGCCACTGGACCAGCCCGCATGGAGCGCTGCGGAACCGATTACCGGCTCTACGACGACCGGGGTATGCTGATCGGCACGATCCGGGCCCCGCGCGGATACCCCTTACTGGGACACCACGCAGCGACCTACCTGCTGCAGCGTGAAGCACTCGTCCAAAGCAACCCCGAGAAGGCATCAGAAGTTGAAGAGATGAACTGGCGCGGGCACACCGCGGCTTGATGTCGCACACCCGTCGGCATCGTTTGGGTTGAGAACCAGGGTGGAAGCTATGAAACGACACAACAGATACACATGCCTCGTCGCGACCCTCGCATGGCTCACGGCATGTGGGGGCACCGAAGGAAGGTGGACCGGCACCGTCTCCGATAGCGCAGGGGTACAGATCGTCGCCAACTCCGACGCGGGGATGTGGACCTCCAGGACGCGTTGGACCGTCGAGGAGGAGCTACGCATCGGAGCCGTGGAGGGGGACCCCAACTACCAGTTCGGGCAGATCGGCTTCATGGCGGTGAGCTCCGACGGCCGCATGTTCGTGCTCGATGCCCAGGCACAGCAGGTAAAGGCGTTCGGAGCCGACGGGGAGTTTCAACACACCGTGGGGCAGCCAGGCGGCGGGCCGGGTGAGATCGGCCCAGGAGCCCTGTTCGTATTCGCAGGACCGGGAGATACGCTCCTGGTGCCCGACATGGCCAACCAGCGCGTGAACCTGTATGTCCCCGACGGTGCGAGCGCTGGGAGCTTCCGTTTCTCTTTCGAGGACGGGATCCCCATGCTGTTCCAGACGACGAGCGCGGGCGTTCTCGCCGTGCAGCGTCGACCGTTTCCGGCGCCCAATCAGCCCGTCCGCGACTCGCTGGACGCCGTCGTCGTCCTCACGACCGGCGGCACCGTCACCGACACGCTGATGACGTTCCCCTCGGGGAAGACCTTTCAGATGAGCGGCGGCACTCCTGAGATCAACCTGTACACCCAGGAGTCGATATGGCGCCTCACCGAGGGCCTCAAGCTGATCTATGGGCTGAATGACGACTACCGCTTCGGCCTGTACGACAGCGACGGCACGTGCGAGCGCATCGTGACGAAGTCGTTCGAGCGCGAGCCGGTGAGCGAGCGGGACCGGGATGCGGTGATGAGCTTCCTCGAGCGGGTTTGGACGGATGCCGGCGTGCCGCCGGCGGTGCTCCCACAGCTCCGCAGCGTCGTCCATTTCGGCGAGTACTTTCCAGCCTTCAGCGCGATCCAGCTCGGCCCCGGGGGAACCATCTGGGTACAGCATGTCCAGTCGGCCGCCGCGCTGAGCGACGAGGAGCTGGAGCAGTACAACCTGCTGGAGGACACGGGCGCACCGGAGTGGGATGTGTTCGACGCCGAGGGGAGGTTCCTGGGCGTCGTGTCGATGCCCAAGCGGTTCGCACCGCGGGTGTTCCGCGACGACAAGATCTACGGCGTGTGGCGTGACGAACTGGACGTGCAGTACGTGATGCGGTTGCGCGTGGTCATGCCGAGCGGAGGAGAGGCGACCGAGTAACGCTAGCGCGTGTCCTCACGCCTAAGGAGATCCTTGTACGCCTCGGGCGTGTCGATGTCCTCGGTGACCGCCGAATCGTCCACGGGCACGACGGCGACCCTGGAGGGGTCCGAGCGGACCACGGCTCGGGCCCCCTGGTCATCGGGGACCGCGAGCAGCTCCTCGAACACCGCCCGTCCGAAGATGACCGGATGACCCCTGCGGCCGTGGTGGCTGGGGACCACGATCGGCTCCTTGCCCCGCCGGAACCGGTCGAGCAACGCCTCGACCGTAGCCATGGCCACATGGGGCCGATCCACGTGCCACACCAGCACACCCTCAACCGGACGGTTGAGAACTGCCTCGATTCCAGCACGAATCGAGCCGATGGGCCCGCTCTCAGGGCTGGGTGTGCGCAGCACGGCGACGTCATTCAAGTCGCTCTCTGACAAGATCTTATCTGCGTCATAGCCGAGCACCACGATGCGCTCCTTCACCCCTAGTGCCGCGCACGCGTCGAGGATGGCTCGCAAGAAGGTCCGGCCCCGATACGAGAGCAGAGCCTTGGGCACCCCCATCCGCTCGGAGGCACCCCCCGCCGGAACGATGGCTGCGATCATGGGAAACCCATAGATTGGTAGCCCCGCTACAATGGCGCGAGGCTGGTCATGGCGATTCGTCCAGTACGGATGTTGGGAGACCCGATACTGCGCGCCCGGTGCGAAGCGGTCAAGAACGTCAAGTCACCGGCCGTGCGCGTCGTGGCCGACGACCTGCAGGACACGCTGCACGATCTCAAGGAGCGTCATGGCGTCGGCCGCGGGCTCGCCGCTCCGCAGATCGGCGCCCCAATGCGGATCGTGTACGTCGAAGCCGATGAGCCGCGCGTGCTGATCAATCCCGAGATCGTGGACATCGGCACGCACGACTTCCAGGTCTGGGACGACTGCTTCTCCATCCCGAACCTGCTGGTGCACGTGCAGCGAGCCCACCACATCATGGTCTCGTACACCGATGTCGCCGGGAAGCCTCAGTCAATTGAGGCTGAGGGTGAGCTCGCCGAGCTGCTGCAGCACGAGATCGATCACCTCGATGGGGTACTGATCATCGATCGCCCGGTGGGACTCGACCCGTTCTGCTTCCGGGAAGAGTGGGAGAAGCACTACGCGGCACAAGGCCGCTACACTGAGCCGAGCCCCAGGACCCTCGTACCGGCAGAACGCCTGAGCGAGTAGCGACCCGCTGTCTCTATCCCAACGCCTCCAAGAACTCCCCAATCACCCGGCTCGCCGCAATAGGCTGTTCCAGGGGGGTGAGGTGCCCAGCCTCCGGAATCACCGTGTACTGGGCTCCGGGGATCACCTCCGCCATGGTGCGCGACCGCTCGACCGGGATGAGTCGATCCTCCTTACCGGTCACCACCAGCGTGGGCACGTCGATCTCGGACAACAAGGCCGTGGAGTCGGGCCGCTCCTTCATGGCTCGGAGCGCGCCAATCACCCCGGCGTCCGGGTTGCCGGCGATCATGGTGCGCACGTGCTCGACCACCTGAGGCATGGCTGACAGCGAGCTGGGGCAGAGAAGCTGGGGTAACATGAGGTCGGTCAAGGCCTGGGAGCCCTCCGCCCCCACCAGGGCGATCATCTCCTCGCGCTTCGCCTGCCCGTCGGGAGTATCCGCCTCGGCCCGGGTATTCATGAGAATCAGCGCGCGCACCAGGGCACGGTGCCGGCGCACGAGCTCCAGTGCCACATAGCCCCCCATAGAGAGCCCGCACACAACCGCCTCTTCGACCTCGAGCTTCTCGAGCAGCGCGGCCAGGTCGGCCGCGTACTCGGCCACCGAGTAGCGATTGGACTCCGGTACGTCACTCAATCCCATGCCGCGGAGGTCCGGTGCGATCCGCTGCCAGCCGGTGAGCGGAGCAATGAGGTGGCGCCACATGGTGCGATCCAGCGGGAAACCGTGGACGAAGAGGATCGCTGGCCCGTCTCCCTGCACGTCCACCGCAGTCGCCACATCACGCACGAGTAGATGCTGAACCGCTCCTGCGCGAACGGAAGGGCGGGTGCCGAAGAAGTTCCTGATCTCCGCGGGCACGGTCGTCGGCTTGCCCGCCTCGCCGACGCACACAAACACGAAATCGGCCTCGGCCACCAGCGTGCCATCCGCTTCCCGTCGTGCGGTCTGGTGTAGCGAGAACGAGGTGCGGCCGAGGTGGGTCAGGGTGGTGTCGAACTGCAGCACGTCACCAGGGAAGGCCTCCGCGGTGTACTCAATGGTCGACTTGCGAACCGCCGGCCACGTCCGACTCCGCTGGAACGCCTCCATTCCGGGCCCCGCGGCCAACACCTCCCAGCGGACTCGCTCGAACATGCGGAGGAATGAGGCCTGGTTGACGTGCCCGAACGCATCGCAGTCGTCCGCATACACCCGCATCACGACGGAGGGAACGGAGGTCACTCGAACAGCACCTGGTTGAGAGGCCGCGTAAACTTACCTTCTTGCCGGGCGCGGACAACAGCAACCGGCTGCGCAGCCAGGCGCCGCAGGAGACCAGCATGACGCCACGGACACCGCCCCACACGGCGGTAAGTGTCACGATACTGGGTGTATACTGTCGCGATGATGGCCCTAGACCCCCAAGCTCAAACGTATTGCTGACAATGGGTTTGCAACTTTTCCACACCGTCTAGACACTGTGTCGATAACCAACAGCCGTGCCCGCCGGGAGGCAACAGATCACCGTTGGCAGCGCCGACACCAGGCTGCCGCGGCACCACCTCTGTTCAAGTAGCTCGCTTTCTAGCGATGTTTCACCGCGACCATGGCCCAGCGCGAAGCCCAGGACCCACCCCTACTCATCGACCACCCCGGTGAGCTGCGGGCCCTCGTGCGGCGACTCGCCGAGGAGCCCCGGGTGGCGCTCGACACCGAGGCGGCCTCGTTTCACCGTTACGTGGACCGGGTCTACCTCGTGCAGGTGAGCTCGGACTCGGAGACTGCGCTCGTGGACCCCCTGGCGGTCAAAGACCTGGCCCCGCTTGGGAAGCTGCTCTCGACCCCGACGCCGGAGGTCGTCTTCCACGATGCGGACTACGATCTCCGGATCCTCGATCGCGACTACGGGTTCAGGGCGCGCAACATCTTCGACACCCGGGTCGCCGCCCAACTCGCCGGGGAGCCAGCCGTGGGACTGGGCTCACTGCTCGAGAAGTACTTCGGTGTGCAGGTCAACAAGAAGTACCAGCGCGCCGATTGGTCCCGGCGTCCACTCACCGACGGGATGATTGAGTACGCCGCCGACGATACCCGCTCCGCTATCTCACAGGCCTGCGGGACACGCTCGAGGAACGCCTGAAGAAGGTCGGACGCCTCGAGTGGGCGCGGGAGGAGTTCCAATTGCTGGAGGAGGTTCGCTGGACACAGCCCGCCGGGGACGACGAGGAAGCATACCAGCGCATCAAGGGGGCGCGCGCCCTGAAGGGGAGAGAGTTAGCCATTCTGCGGGAGCTGTACCGCTGGCGCGAGCGCACCGCCCGCAGCCTCGACCGCGCTCGCTTCCGTGTGGTAGCCAACTCTACGCTGCTCGCCATCGCCAAGGCGGCCCCCACCAGCGCCCAAAAGCTCAGCGCAATCTCGGGCGTGCCAGCAACGGTGGCACAGCGGTATGGGGAGCCGATCCTTCGCGCCGTCAAGAAGGGGCTTGCCGTTCCCGCGGAGAAACTCCCCCGCGTGCGTCGCTCGCGCCGCCCCGATCCCGACCCCCAGTACGATCAGCGGCTGGAGCGACTCAAGCACCTGCGGAACGAGCGTGCAGAGGCCGTCGGGCTTGCCCCGGGCCTGGTCTGTCCCAACGGAACGCTACAAGACGTGGCGCGCGCGGTGCCGCGTGGGGCGAAGGACCTCGATGGCGTGGGCGAGTTGCGGCGCTGGCAGCGTGAAGTGATCGGCGACCGGGCCATCCTGGCAGCGGTCGCAGGAGCCGGCCCTCAGAAGCCGAAGTAGGAGCGCACCTTCGGATTGATCCGCTCGGGCGTCCAGTAGGGATCCCACACCAGCTCGATCCTCACGTCCTTCACCCCGTCCAGCACCTGGATCGCCTGGTCGGCGTCACCCATGATCTGAGGTCCCGCAGGGCACCCCGGAGAGGTGAGCGTCATCTTGACGTCCACCTTCCCTTCCTCGATCGCGATATCGTAAATGAGACCCAGGTCCACGATGTTGATGCCCGCCTCAGGGTCTTTCACCTTGCGCAGGGCCTCGTGAACGACTTCTTCGTTGAGCGTGGGCTTGGACTCTTCGGTCATCGTTGGCTACTCGGTCTCGCTTAAGGGGAAAGGGGAAAGGTACCACCCGTCTCCCGTTTCCCGTTCACAACACTCACCATTCCCGCTCCGTTCCGCAACCGACCGCATTCCCCGTCGTACCTTGCACGTTGCACCTTGTACGGCGGGCCGAGCCGCCGGTGCGCTTCCCGCTTCCTCTCTACCTCACTGGTCCCCATCGCCGCGCCACCCACGCATACACCCCCTCCGCCACCGGCATCATCCCGGGCAACGCCGCGAGCAACCCGACCGCGCGACCGCCCCTCAGGTAGCGAAACGCCTCTCGGGCCGCGGCGGCACCGGCGAATACCACACCGTCGGTCCTCACTAAGTGTGCCGCCTGCTCCAGTCGCTCCCGCGGCTGGCCCGACAGCTCGGTCGCCCGAGCGTCCTGCAACGGCAGGAGCCAGATGACGTCATCCGGATCCAGTCGCTTCATGCGCTTCACCCATTTGCAGCAGAAACCGCAGCTCCCGTCGTAGATGAGGGTGGGGCGGGCCGGCTTGACGGGTGCGTGTCCCACAGGGTCCGCTGTCAGCACCGGTCGACCGTCGGGTCGGGCGAGCCGCAGACGCTCGCCCGCAGCGCCGCAGCAGCATCCGCGACCTGTCCCCGGATCTCCTTGAGCCGCGTGATGGAGCGCCGCGTGCGCGGCGCAAACACCCGGTTGGTCAAGATGATGACGAACAGGTCTCGCTCCGGGTCTATCCAGATCGACGTCCCCGTGAACCCGCCGTGCCCGTACGCAGCGCTCGAGAGCAAGGTCCCGGCATTCTCGGCCGACGTGGTGTCAAGCATCTCCCATCCGAGCGCACGATTGCCGGCGCCGCGACCGCTGAAGTACCGCACCGTTGCGGCCCGCAGCAGGCGGTCCCCGCTCGGGGTGCGGCCCTCGTTCAGGAGCAGCTGAGCGTACCGAGCCAGGTCCGAGCCGGTGCTGTACAGACCGGCGTGACCCGACACGCCGCCCAGGCGCACCCCGTTCTGGTCGTGCAACTGGCCCGCGATGACGTAGCCACGCCACAGCCCTACCGGCGCGATGCGGCTCCACAGTTCGCGCGGCGGCTTGAAGCGGGTCTCGGTCATGCCAGCGGGCCCGTACAGGCTCTGGGCCACGAACTCGTCGAGCGGCGCCCCCGAAGCGCGCGCCACGACCCACCCCAGGAGCATGGCATTGAGATCACTGTAGACGACGCGCCCGCCGGGCTCATAGCGCAGCGGCTCGGTGAGCACCAACTCCCTGGCTTCCTGCGCGGTACTCGCCTGCTCGTTCAACGGGAGAAACGCCCGTAGCCCGGAGCGGTGCTCTAAGAGGTGCCGCACCGTGATCCGCTCCTTGCCTTCGCCCCTGAACTCAGGGAGGTAGTCTTGCACCGGGCGACCGAGGTCGAGACTGCCGTCCTCTACGAGAAGCATGACGGCCGGGGTGGTTGCCACGACCTTCGTGAGAGACGCGAGATCGTATAGCGTGCTCTCGGGGTGCGGCACCGCCGCGTCCGGGGACCAGGTGAAGTGCCCGTAGCCCCTGGCGTGGAGAATCCGGTCTCCCGTGCCCACCACCACGACCGCACCGGGGAACACGCCGCCTTCGATCCCACCGGCGATCGCCGCGTCGATCTCTGCTTGCGCTCCCACCTGGAGCACGAGGGCCAGTAGCGCGAAGAGCATATGCTGGACGGATTCCTTTTATATCATACTTAGTGTCGCCCCGCTCGTCTCACTCGACAACCGCGAGACCCGAAAGGAGCGCCGTGAAGCAGAACACGCTCTGGTTGGCCATGATCGCGCATCTCGCCGCCGCAGGCGTGGCACAGGCCCAGGCACCGGCCATCGACACCGTGGTGCTGAAGGCGCACACACGGTTCCTGTCACACGATCTCTTGGCTGGCCGCGCCACCGGGTCGGAAGGGGCGCGCCTCGCGGCTCTCTACATCGAGAGCCAGTGCCGATCCCTGGGACTCGTGCCAGCGGCGGGCAGCTACGTCCAGAACGTCGCACTCGAGGAGGCGCGGGTCCTAGCCGAGACACGGCTCGTTGCGTCCGGGCCTCAGGGCACCGCACAGTTCGAGCATCCGAACGACTTCACACCCAACGTCGGCACGTCGCTCACGCTGCGCGATTTCGCAGGGCGCGCGGTCTTCGTGGGCGGCCCGGAAGAGATCGTGAGCGGCGCGCTGGAGGGCGTGGAGCTCGAGGGACGGGTCGCGGTCACGCTGGGGCTGGTCCGCGGGGCACCGGCGGACACGCTAGCACGACGCGGGGCCGCCGGCATGATCCACCTGGTGGGCGAGCCCGAGGCCTACGAGCTCTACGCGCGGAGCCGCGGAGCCACTCGCCTGTACCACCGTGACCCCGAGGTGCGCTCGTCGTTCTTCCCGTCGCTCCCCTCGGTCCTGGCCAGCCCGCGCCTCTCCGGGGTACTAATGCGGTACGCCACGGTCGGCCCGGGTGACGAGATCCCCCCTCAGGCATTGCGATGGTCACTCGATGTGGTGGTGGCCCTCGAGCGCCGGCCGCTGGAAGCACGCAACGTGGCATGCGTGCTTCCCGGCGGGGAGCCCGAGGCACGGGACACCGCGGTGGTGTTCATGGCTCATTACGATCACCTCGGCATCGGCGTGCCGGATGCGGACGGTGATTCGATCTACAACGGGTTCTCCGACAACGCGGCCGGTGTGGCGATGCTGCTAGCCATCGCACGGCGACTCACGGAGAATCCGTTCCGCCACTCCGTCCTGTTTCTCTTCCCCAGCGGCGAGGAACGAGGTCTCCTCGGCTCCGATCACTTCGTGGCACGCCCCCTCTGGCCGCTCGAGCGCATCGTTGCTGTCATCAACCTCGACGCCGGGGCACCGCCCGCGCCTCCCGTGCGCTGGCAGCTGGCCGGCGTCGACAGTAGTGGCTTCGGCGCGCTCGCCATCGCGGTCGCGGCGGAGCGTGGCTGGGAGATCACGACTTCCGACGCACGCCCCAACTCCGACTATTTCCCCTTCACCCGTGAAGGCGTGCCGGGCCTTCTCATCATTCCCGGCCCCCTTCCCTACGACGGCTTGTCGTCGGACAGCTCGAAGACGCTGCGGCGGCGCTGGGACCACTACCACCGCCCGAGCGACGAGTGGGCAGAGGACTTCCCGTTCGACGGCTTGGCACGATACGCGGAGTTCGCATACCGGATCGGGCGACAGGTGGACGCCACGCCGCCCCCGCGCAGAGACCCGGCTCGCTAGTTCCGGGGCCTGGGGTCCTTCACCGAGCCGGGCGGTAGGGCGTAGAGCAGGCCAGCGGTACCCCGGTCACGGAGGGTGAGGTCGTGCACCGTGGTCGTGGTGTACATGACGTCCTGCGGGTCGTCCGAGTGCCCCAGTCCGAGAAGGTGGCCGATCTCGTGGACGGCCACGGTGTAGACCGCGTCGGCGGAGAGTGGCCAGCCCGACGGGTTGTGCGTCGCGAGCGTGAGGGTGCCCTTGAGCAGCCAACCGTCGGAGCTCCACATCAGGTCGGCCTGCCCCGTGCGCCGCGACGTGAACCGCTCGATCCAGCGCACGGCGACCTCGGCCCCCGTCGAGTCCCGCACGAAGCGGAAGTGCACCGGAATCCGGCTGCCGCGCTGCCACCGGGAGAAGGCGTCCTCCACCGCCTGCCCCATCTCCACCCTGTACCCGGGCGCGCCGCTCTCGGGCAGGTAGACCGCAATTGGGGTGTCTACGCGCTTCGGCCAGCGCCGCAGCATCGAGTCGCTCTCGGCAAGCATCGCCGGCAGGTAGGTATCTGACTCGGCGATGCGCCGTCGCACGCGGGCACGGGTTGCACGCACGCTGTCCCAATCGATAACACCCCCCTGGGGCGCCGACTCGAACACGACTGCGGTGTCTGCCGTCGAGCCGGGCCGACCCGACTGCCGGGTGAGGCTCGCCAGCAGGTACACCATTGCTGCCAGGACGACCACGAAGGCGGCGACGGTGGCACCACGCATGGGACGCAATATGCGGGGCAGCGGCGGGGCCGCGCCACCGCCGCGGCTGGCATCCCGGCCGCTCCGGCTCTATCATTCCCTTTCCTCACGAGCACGGACAGAAGCCCTTAAGCAGTATCGGTTCAAATGGTTAGCAGCGCGGGCCGCGGTTGGGTGGAACCGCCCGGGGCGGGGAGCGTGCAATGATCGCACCGCCCGGCCGCCTCATCGTGCGGTTCCGGTTTCTCATCATCCTATTCTGGATCGTGGCGGCGATACTCGCCCTGCCACGTGCCTCCGCCGTCCACGAAGTCCTCGAGGTCGAGGGCGAGACCGTTGAGGGCTCCGACGCGCGCCTCGCCGCCGAGATGATCCGGCACGAGTTCCCGCAGCCGATCAGTCACTACTTCGCCGTCACCCTCAGCGGCCCCATCCCGATCGACAGCCCCCCCTACCGCGCGCTGCTCGACTCCCTCACCAGTAGCGCCACCCGCGAGGACTACATCACCCGGGTGCTGTCGTACCTCAACACGGATGACGAGGAACTCATCAGCGAGGATCGGCAGACCACGTTCTTCGTCGCAGCCGTCTCCCCGGAAAACGGGAGCGCCACCGATTTCGTGCCGCCGTTCCGGGAGACCATTCACGGCACCCTCGAGCGCATCCCCTGGGCGGCGGGCTACGAGGTGCTGGTCACCGGCAACCCCGCCCTCGATTACGACATCCGCTCGGTCAGCAAGCAGGATGCCGAACAGGGCGAGCGGAAGTCGCTGCCGTTCACGGCGGCGATCCTGGTACTCGCCTTCGGTGCGCTGATCGCGGCGATCATCCCTCTCACCATCGGTGTGTTTGCGATCGAGTGTGCGCTAGCGCTCGTACACGTCGCCGCAGGTTACTACCCGATGTCGGTCTTCGTCCTCACGATCGTCACGATGGTCGGTCTGGGTGTGGGGATCGACTACTCGCTGCTGATCGTCACGCGGTTCCGTGAGGAGATGAACCGCGGGCGGGGAGCCCGGGCTGCCGCCGAGCGTGCCACGGCAACGGCCGGGCGTGCAGTGGTCACCAGCGGGCTCACGGTGCTGCTCGGCTTTGCGGCCCTGCTCGTCACCCCAATAACCGAGACCCGTTCGGTTGCCATCGGCGGGCTCTTCGTGGTGGGCGCGGCCGTGCTCTTATCGGTCACGCTCCTTCCGGCGGCGCTCTCGCTCATCGGGCGGGCCATCGACAGACCCAAGTGGCTCGCCAAGCGCCTCGCCTGGTACCACGCCCCCACCGGCTGGGAGCGGTGGGCCCGCTGGCTCGCGCACCACCCGTGGCGCGCACTCGTCATCGGGGGAATCGCGGTCGCGAGCATCACGTGGCCGCTGGCCAGCATCAAGATCGGGCTGCCCAAGTCCGGGTGGTTCCCCTCGGAGACCGAGTCGAGCGACGGCGTGAGGGTGCTGCAGCAGATGGGGGCGCAGGGAGCCATCCTGCCGGTGCGGGTGGTGCTACACGCTCCACCGGGCGAGCGAATCGTGGGGAGCAAGTATATCCGCGGCCTCAAGCGCCTCTCCGACTCCATCAAGGCGGACCCGCGGGTGGCCCAGGTGCGCAGTGTCGTCGACATCGAGCCGGACATGTCCACCCTGCGCTTGACCATGATGTACAGCAACGCCGAGTCGGCCCGCGCCCGCGCCCCCGAATTCTACTCGGCGTATCTCTCCGACGACAATCGCACCACCCTCATGGACGCATTCCTGAGCGACACCACGTCGCTCACCAACTCCATGGAAGTGGTAGAGCGGATCCGCAGCATTGCAGCTGCGGGCGTGCGGGGTCTGGACTCGGTCTCCGTGCACGTGGGTGGGTTCCAGGCTGGCAGCGTGGACCTGCAGAGCCGCTTGCTGGAGCAGTTCCCGACGGTCGTGCTCCTGGTGCTGGTCACCACCGCGGTGATGATGTTCATCGCGTTCCAGTCGATCCTGGCGCCCATCAAGGCGGTGGTGATGAACTGCCTCTCGGTGGCCGGCGCCTTCGGCCTCATGGTGCTGGCGTTCCAGTACGGAGTGGGAGGCTCCATCCTTGGGCTCGAGGAGCCCACCGAGGCCATCTACGTGGTTGTGCCGGTCGTGGTCTTCGCGGTGGTGTTCGGCCTCTCGATGGATTACGAGGTCTTCCTGCTCTCCCGCATCAAGGAGGCGTTCGACCGGACGGGCCGGAACCAGCAGGCCACCATGGAGGGGCTCACCGCCACGGCGTCGGTCATCACCAGCGCCGCGGCCATCATGATCGTCGTGTTCGGGACCTTCAGCTTCTCACGGGTGCTGGCGGCGCAGCAGTTGGGCTTCGGTCTCGCCGTAGCGGTGCTGCTGGATGCCACCCTGATACGCATGGTGCTGGTGCCCGCCTTCATGCACATCGCGGGAAGCTGGAACTGGTGGCCGGGGGTGACGCAGGCGCGCAGGGCGCGGGCGCTGGCTGCCGCTAGCGAGACGGCGGCGGAACCCGAGGCGCCGCCAACCGGAGAGCCAGCTCCAGACGCGAACCCCTGAGATCCCAGTGCCACGCCGCCAACTGCTCGCCGCTCTGCGGGTGCTTCATCGGCCGGTACTGCAGCCACTCCCCCCGCAGCCCGAGACGTTCCCCGGCTCGCAGCAGCTTGTCCCTGTCGGCGGAGACCATATGCGCCCACCGCTCGCCGTCCAGCTCAAACGGGTGAAGCCAGAGACCGCCCCCGAGCGCGTGCTCGACCCCTTCCCGCCACAGGCCGAACTCACGCCACTTCCCGTCAATCGCACTCAAGCGAGCCGTCCCGGGTGGCGCCCCCGACCGGGGCGGCGCTCCGCACGAACAGGTAGCAGCGACGCGCCGTGCTGGTGTGGGACGCGATCGCCGCCCATCCCCCGGCCGTGGCCTCCCGGATCTCGACGGTAACGGCGGGGTGGGGCTCAAAGCCGCGGGACTCGAGCACAGCGAGATCCGCCGCGTAGATGCCTGCGTCGTACAGGAACGACTCCTGGGCCACGGAGAAGCGGCGCAGCAGCTCCTGCATCTCCGACACGTAGCGCCGCTGCCGTGCCGCTCCGAGCTGCAGCGCCGCCAGCACGGCGAGGAGAGCGAGCACGACCGCCCACGCCACGACCTCGGGTAGCCTAACCCTTGGCATCGAGCCAGTTCTCCCCGACCCCGATCTCCACGACCAGGGGAATGCTGAGCTCTGCCGCGCTTTCCATCTCGCGACGTACTATCTCGCGCGCCTCCTCGAGTTCCGCTACCGGCGCCTCCACCACCAGCTCGTCATGGACCTGCAGCACGAGTGCGCTGTCCGCGCCGGCCTTCGCGAGCGCCCCGCTGACGTTGATCATCGCGAGCTTGATCAGGTCCGCTGCAGAGCCCTGCAGCGGTGAGTTCATCGCCACACGCTCCCCGAAGGCGCGCACGCTGTACGTCCGTTCCTGGAGCTCGGGGATGTAGCGCCGCCTGCCGAACAACGTCTCGGCATATCCCAGCTCCTTGGCCCGCTCCACGCACTCGTCGAGGAACCGGCGCACCCCGGCGAACCGCTCAAAGTAGAGGCGGATGAATTGTTTCGCCTCCTCCTGGCTGATTCCCAGCTGACGAGCCAACGAGAACGGCCCCTGCCCGTAGATGGTAGCAAAGTTGATCGTCTTCGCCCGTGCTCGCATCTCGGAGGTCACGCTCTCCAGATCCACGTCGAAGATGATCGCCGCCGTCTCCCGGTGAACGTCGCCGCCCCGCTGGAACGCCGCGATGAACCCCGGATCCTCTGACATGTGCGCCAGCAGGCGTAGCTCGATCTGCGAGTAGTCGGCCACGATGAACCGCCGCCCGGCCGCAGCGACGAAGCAGCGGCGAATCTCCTCGCCCCGCGGAGTGCGCACCGGGATGTTCTGCAGGTTCGGATCGGACGACGACAGCCTCCCGGTGGAGGCACCCGTTTGGCTGAAGCTGGTGTGGATACGTCCGGTCTCTGGGTTCACCGCCTGGGGCAGCACGTCGACATAGGTGGAACGCAGCTTGCTCAGCTCGCGGTAGTCGAGCAACAGGCCGGGGAGCCGGAACTCCATGGCCGACAACTCCTCCAGCACAGCCGCGTCGGTGGATGGTCCCGTCTTGGTCTTCTTGAGGACCGGGAGCTGGAGCTTCTCGAAGAGCACGTGACGCAGTTGGGGCGTGCTGTTGATGTTGAACGTGACCCCGGCTTCGCTATAGATCGCCTGCTCGATCGCCTCTAGCTCTGAGCCGAACAGCCGCGAGAGCTCATTCAGCCGCTCGGCGTCCACCGCGATCCCGTGCCACTCCATGTCCACCAACACGCCCACCAGCGGCAGCTCGACCGTCTCGAGCAGGCGGTCCATCTGCGCGGCCTCTAGTTGCGGCGCGAAACACTCCCGCAGCCGCAGCACCGCGTCACTGTCCGCGCAACAGTAGTCCGCTGCCTGCTCCTGCGGGACCTCTGCAAAGGGCCGCTCCGATCTCCCCTTGCCGGTGAGATCCGAGTAGGCCAGGAGCTGAAGCCCCAGATGCTCGCGCGCCAGCACGTCGAGGCCGTGGGATCGACGTCCCGGGTCCAGCACGAAGCTCGCGATCATCGAGTCGTACACGACGCCGGCGAGTTCCACGCCGGCACGGCGCAGCACCAGCCAGTCGTACTTCACGTTGTGCCCCGCCTTGGGCACATCCGGATCCTCAAGCAGCCTTACCAGCGGCTGCATCCGCGGGTCCGTGATGGATGGTAGGTTCTCGGGTGGTGGCGCGTCGGTGAGCTCCCCTTCCGGCAGCTTGTGGCCCAGGGAGAAGTACCAGGCACGCCCATCACCGACCGCCAGCGAGAGACCGACCAGCTCCGCGCGCATGGCATCCAGGTCGCTGGTCTCCGTATCCACGGCCACGATCCCGGCCCCCCGGGCCTCTGCAACGATCGCCTCCACCTCACCCACGTCCGTCACGAGGTGACACTTCGTCTCCTCCGCCGCCGGCGCGGCCTCCACCTCGAGCTTCTGCAGCAGGGAGTGGAACTCCAGCTCGGCGTACAGCTCGTGCAGCGCCTCAGCGTCCCACGCCCCCACTTGCAGTCCTTCCAGGTCGAGGTCTACCGGTACGTCGCGCCGGATGGTCACCAGCTCGCGGCTCAACCTCGCTTGATCGGCGTCGCTCAGCAGGGCTTCACGGGCCCGCTTCGCCTTTACCTCCTCGGCGTGTTGCAGGATCGAGTCAAGATCGCCGTACTCCTCGATCAGCTTGCGTGCGGTCTTCTCTCCGACACCGCGCACGCCGGGGATGTTGTCCGACGAGTCGCCCACCAGCGCGAGGAAGTCGATTACCCGCTCCGGCGGCACCCCCAGCCGCTCGCCCGCGTTCTCGGGCGTGACCCATTGCTCGTCGACGGCCGCCGGGCCGTGCCGTC